>ERZ506953.7-NODE-7-length-209429-cov-22.7461_pt1 | contig 209429 bp, 177 predicted proteins | sample MGYA00512895_ERZ506953 | MGnify/ENA metagenome assembly ERZ506953 | reverse complement strand
CTTACTATCATAACTCAGTTTGATTATTCGTTTTTGAATCTGATGGCAAAGATAATACTTTATCTCCTAATCTCCAAAACTTTTCCCGAAAAACTTCTATCGAGTATGCTTTTATTGGGGGGATTACAAATCCACCATCAATACGAAGAAGCCCGATTCTGAATCTCTATGATTCGGAACCGGGCTCCAGGACTTAGTATCGAAAAAAACTAAAAATAGTCTTACTTGAAGTATCTCTTGTAAAGACCTGCGAAACCTGCACAGTGGCGAGCCTCGTCCTTAGCCATCTCATGAACAGTATCGTGGATAGCATCAGAACCCTGCTCCTTGGCAAGCTTGGCAATGCGGAACTTGTCCTCGCAAGCACCCTTCTCAGCTGCGATGCGAGCCTCGAGATTGCTCTTGGTATCACCCAAAACCTCACCCAGCAACTCTGCAAAGCGAGATGCATGGTCAGCCTCCTCGAAAGCATAACGCTTGTAAGCCTCTGCAATCTCTGGATAACCCTCGCGGTCTGCCTGGCGAGCCATTGCAAGATACATACCTACCTCGCCACACTCACCTGCAAAGTGATCCTTCAATCCCTTGATGACCTCCTCATTGACGCCATCCTTATATGCCTGACCGAGAACGTGTACAGTAGCGAATGTCAAATCATCATCCACTGTATCTTCCATCTCCTTGAACTTGCTGGCTGGAGCCTTGCAAATAGGGCACTTCTCTGGTGCCTCAGTACCCTCATAGATGTAACCACAAACGGTGCAAATAAATTTCTTCTTCATAATGTTAATGTATTAAAAATGTTCTTGTATTGTATTATCTTATTACTATTAAATCTCTTGTCTGACGAATCATTTCGGCTTTCTGTTCCTGTTAATTCGTCTTCTTCTCCATCTTCTTGGCGCAAGCTGAACAGATGCCCTTGTAGTAGAGCTGCTCCTCCTGCACGATGTTGCCATCTATTACCTTGGTCTCTGTTACCCTTGGTGCTTGCTCATCGAAGAGGTCGATGATCTTGCCGCAGTTCTTGCAGTAGAAGTGAACGTGTGGCTCGATGTTGCCATCATAGCATACGCGATGTTCGTCGATGGTGATCATCTGGGCTGCATTTACCTCACTCAGCATACGGAGCGTGTTATACACTGTGGTACGGCTTAGGGTTGGTACCTTGTCCTCCAAAGCTTTGTAAACATCTTCGATGTTTGGGTGGGTAGGGTGCTTGATCAGGTAGTCCAGGATTGCCAGTCTCTGTACTGATGGTCTGATGCCTTTCTCTACCAATCTGTTGTAAGCTTCTGTTTTTTTCATATTCTTATCTCTTGATTGATTTTTACGTTTGCAAAGGTAATGAATTTATTTCTATCTACCAAATAATTCTGTAAAATATCCAAAATAATAGGCTTTATTTTTAGATAATTTACAGAATTAAATGTTTGTTCACAAAAAAGAGGCTATTTTCCGGTCTTTACGCCCAGGAATTTATCTACCATCATCAGCTGTTTGAGCTGGAAGGCTGGCTTGCATGCCTTCTTTGCCTTGAACTTGATGGTGAAGAGATCGCGGGTGCCCTCTACGGCTGGCTGCTCACCGATGTTGACGAAGGTAGGGTAGAGCACCTTGCTGCCATCTGAGTGCAGACGGTCCTTGGTGAGGTTCTCCATCTTGCCCATATCCTTCACATCCACTCCGATGAACTCGTATTCGGTGGCGCTGTATGGCAGGGCGAAGCTTAGGGCATTGAGCGATACGAGACCCTTGCCCTTTACGGTGAGGGTGATGGTTTCGCCTGCCTTGTACATCTTCTTGTCGGCTGCGAGACTGATGCTGCCCTCTACGGCTGGCACCTTCTTGCTGCTTACTCCGCTCTTGAGCTGGGTAGCCACCACGGAGATATCGTAGGCGTCGATGAGACCGTTGCCGTTGATATCGCCCTTGCTTACGTAGCCCTCGAAGTCCTTGTCGCCCCTGCGCAATCCGCAGTAGTTGAGGTAAGAGGTGAAGTCGTTCTCGTCGATGCGCCCGTCGTGGTTGATGTCGCCAGCCTTCTCCATCTTGCTGCCCGGAACCTTGAATACGTACATCTCGGCACCCGAACCCATTCCGCCTCGGGCTTCCTCTACGGTCATCCTGATGTACTGAGCCTCTGGGTTGCCCTGGAACTGGTATTCCTTTACGGCATTCTCGTTCTTCCAGTCGAAGCTTCCGGTCTCGGTCCAGTTGATGCCGTCGTTGCTGATGGCGAACTTGCCCTTCTGGATCTGTCCGTTGGTCTCGCGCTCAGAAGCCGGGAGATAGTGAATCTTCTCGAGCTTGGCGATGCCGTTGAGGTTGAGGGTTACATCGAATGGCAGTACACCTTCCTTCTTGTAGTAGTCGGTATGCCAGAAGTTCTTCTCGTTGAAGTCGAACATCTTCGAAACCTCCAGTCCTTCCCAGTCCTTCGTAGAGTTGGTGGCTGTGATGTTGCGGATAGCTTCATCGAGAGGGTCCTTGATGGTATGCGCCTGAACGGTGGCCCATTCAGAAACGCCGTCCTTGTTCACGGCTCTCACCTGCACCTCGTAATCGGTTTCCGGCTTCAGGTTCTCGATGGTGAACTCGTTGCTGCGGATGGTGGAATGAATCACGCCATCCACCTTCACCTCGTAGTAGTCGGCGTTGGCCTGCTTGTTCCAGGTTGCCACCAGCTCGAATGCCTTGTTAGGGCTCTGGCTGTCCTTCATCGTTACCTGAGGGGCAGCGAGGGTACCGGTGGCGTGGAGCAGCATATCGGCGTCATCCATCTGATAGCCGTCCATGCGGAGCTCTACGTCGTTGGCAGTGATGTCGGTCTTCGCCAGTCGCACATAAACCATCGGATTCTTGCGGATATCCATCTTCTCGAAGTCGCTGCCCGGTGTGGCGAAGCGGTTGAGCTGTGGAGCCTCGTCGAAGAACCATGCATTTCCGGTGTTGCGGAGTTCATCGAGAGAATTCACCTGGGTCAGCTTCACGCTCTTTCCGCCAATCTTCGCCGCCAGCTTCTTAGGCATCTGGCTCAGATTGATGCGCAGTTCGGTAGCCTGGTTCTTCTCCTGACCCTGGAAGTGACCCGTGGTCTTGTAGATGTGTACCTCGAGACGATTCTTCTGCAGGGAAGAGGTGATGTGGGTGGTGGCGTGTTCGCCCAGGCGGTAAAGCTCGGTCTTGCCGTCATCATCATAGAGGGCATAATGGGTTTCGCCGTATGGATAGAGTTCGAAGATGCGCTGGGTGTTGTCTATCTGCGATACGTTGTTGTTAGGATTTACCATCGGGATGATGGCACCTCGCTTCACGAAGACAGGCAGTTTCCAGTAGGGAGCCTCAAACTCGTTGATGATTCTTCCACCTTTATATATATGTCCGCTGAAGTAGTCCACCCATTCGCCCTGAGGCAGGTAGATGCCGTTGCGGATATCGTTGCCCTCCTTATCCATCTTGGTTTCCTTGTAGATAGGAGCCACGAGGAAGGATGGACCGCACATGAACTGATACTGTGTTGCCTTGCCCAGGGTATAAGGGTTGGCTTCGTCGAGGAACATCGCTCTTACCAGCGGCTTGCCGGTTACTGCCTCGTGGGCTGCTGTGTAGATGTATGGCATCAGCTCTGACTTGAGCTTCAGATACCAGCGGTTGACGGAAGTAACCGGTTCGCCCAGGATATGAGGATACTTGGCATTGCTGCCCCAGCCATCCATGTTCAGACCCATTGCGGTGAAGGCCTTCCATTCGAATTCTCGCATGTTGACGATCGGATTCTTTCCGCCGAAGATACCATCGTTGTCGCATGTGATGTTGGAGATACCCGAAAGTCCGGCTCCGATGAAGGTAGGGATGTGGAAGCGGATGTACTCCCAGTCGCCGCCGGTCTGATCGCCCGACCAGACGGATGCGTATCGTTGTGTACCAGCCCATCCATCGAGCGAGATGATGAACGGACGGGCATTTCCGCCATAGTAAGGCATGATCTGAGCCACGTCAGCCACACCATTCAATCCGAAGGAATAGCCGTCGCCTACCCAGGCCACGTCGGTCTTGAGCACTCTTACGCCGGCTGTTCCCACCTCCTTCACGATGTCGCGCTGCAGGAGCGCTTCGATGCTGTCTTTCGGATGCAGGTCTGACTGGGTCCAGAGTCCGATCTCCACACCGTGCTTGCGGGCGTAATCACCGAATTCCTTCAGGTTCTGGATGTTGCCGTCCAGGGTACTCTCCTGTCCGTATCCGGCTCCGTATCCATCGTTTGGCAGGAACCATCCCAGCGGCATGTCGTGCTTCACATATCGGTCGATTGCCGCACGTGCTGAGAACTGGTAGTTGTTCTTTTCGCCATTCAGTGATTCCTTGATTCCGGTCTTGTCGCTGGCACTCTCCTTATACGCCTTTCCATCCTCGAATACCATGGTTCGGCCCTTGTCTGATTCCTTCCAGTAGTCGCGGTTGTAGGCATTGAGATGGCCCTCGTAGAAGCCGAACTTAGGGAGGAGTACAGGGTTGCCGGTGAGCTGGTAATAGCCATCGAGCAGATCGGTAGGCTTTTTGCCCACCATGAAGAAAACGTCTAAGTTCCTGGATTCGTGAGAGAGTTCTACCTTTCCGTTTTGGGTAGAACCGAAGTCGTAGAGACCTGGCTTGAAGGTGTACCACATAAAGCCGTAGCCAGCGGTTGACCAATAGAATGGGGCAGGGGAAGCCACTCCGCCATCTACCCAGTTGTTGGTGTTGACGATTTCGATTTTCTCACCCTTGTGAGAGAATCTTCCGTTCTGTACGCCGCCACCGAAGAAATACTCATCCGGCTGTTCGCACAGGCTGAGGGTTACCTTTTCGGGGGTAAACTGTGCCGGAGCGCTCTGCTCTGCCACGGTCTTTCCGTTTTCGAGGTTGATGATTCTGAAGAGCTGGGTAGCCTTGTCGAAGATGACCTGTGCCTTGGTGGTAGAAAGGATGATGGAGTTGTCGTTCTCCTCCACCTTCACCTGCTTATGATTCAGGGCAGTGCGTGGATTATCCACCAGGATGCTCGCCTCCGGCTTAGCCTCGGGTGCTCTCATCACGCCATCGTTGTGATCTTCGAAGATACGGAAAACACTTTCGCCGTAGAAATCTACGGCGACACGTTGCTGGTTGGCGAAGACAATCTCCACCAGCGTAGGATTGATTCTGAGAATCTGGACATCTCCCGCCTTCGCGGTCTGGGCTGCCTTCTGGGCATCGGGAGCGGAAGGGAGCAGGGGAGATGATGCTGTGTTGGTTGTGTTGGCAACCATAGGCAAGGTTACCGCCATTGCCATCAGGTTGCCAACAGATAATTTCTTATAAATATTACTCATTTTTTTATTTATAGATTATTTTGAGAGTTTTTCGATAGTTACCGCCACACGCCCTGAAAGGGCAGAAGCTCCTAGCCCAGGGCATCGCCCTGGGGTAATGATGGATGCAAGTCTGTCGCCCTGTAAGGGCAAAAGCCTTCAAATACCAGGCAATATACAAAGCTTTTGCCCTTACAGGGCGCCTTGCTGATTGCTTGTATACCCAGGGCGATGCCCTGGGCTAGGAGCTTCTGCCCTTTCAGGGCGTCCTTGAACCACATTCGCTAGTTCTTCAGGGCGTGTGGAGCATACTTGCGAAACTTGAATCTCTAATTTCTATTCTTACAGTTTTTCGATGAACGCCTTCATCTCTGCCTCGTGTTCCTTCGCCTTGAGGAAAAGATGCCACTGGTTCTGGGCTCTTACGAGGTTGTGCTCAGGATACTTACACTTCCAGTAGTGGTCGCCGTTGAGGTAATCCCAGAGGAAGCGTACTGCCTGCATGTATGGGAAGAGCTCGGCTGCATGAGGAAGCAGGGAAATCTCCAATGGAGAAAGGAAGGCTGATGCTGACTCCACATAGCCGCGGGTGAACGATTCGAAGATGTCCATGCGGAAATCTATTTTCTCGAACTCCGGAGAGTCCTCGGCGATGGTATTTGCTGCCGTGCGGAGGAAATCGCCGTAATCGCTCACGAAGAGTGATGGCATCACGGTATCGAGGTCGATGACGCACAATACGCGACCCGCTTCATCAAACATCATGTTGTTCACCTTGGTATCGCAGTGGCAGACATGCTTCTGCAACTTTCCCTCGCGGAAGAGGCGCTGGCAGAGACACATCTCATCCATATAACTCTCGATTTCTGCGATGAAATCCTTTACGCCTTCTGCGCGTCCTGCACGGTCTTCCTTCACTGCCTGACGGAGCTGGTCGCGGCGCAGTTCCATATTGTGGAAATCAGGGATGGTTTCGCCGAGGCGGTCGGTGATATCGGTGAGCTGAGCCTCGAACTCTCCGAAGGTCTTTCCTGCGTAATAAGAACTTTCCGGGTTTACAGCTTCCTGGGTGATGGCACGAGGAATGAAGACGGAAATTCGCCAGTACTGCTGGTCTTCGTCTTTTACATAGGTCTTGCCGTTGCTCGCCTTGACGAAGGTGAGAACCTTGCGGTCGATATCGTCAGCGCCCTGTTTTTCGAGCTGCTGGCGGATGTGTGTAGTTACTTCCTCGATATTATGCTGCAAGAGATCTACATCGGTGAAGATAGAGTCGTTGATGCGCTGGAGAACGTAGTCTGGTGCATTGTCTTCTACTGTTGTCACCTTGTAGGTGTCATTGATGAGTCCATTACCGAGAGGCTTTACCTCATTTACAGTTCCGGTGATGTCGAACTGTGAGATGATAGGTTTGAGATCTTTCATTTTAGTTTGGTTTTAAATATATTTTTAAAGCTTTTGCCCTTACAGGGCGTAGTTTCTTATTGGATTTTTAACCCAGGGTGATACCCTGGGCTAGGAGCTTTTGCCCTTTCAGGGCGTTTATCTCAGGTCGATGACTTCTGCTCCTGGGAATTCCTTGCTGTTGAAGACGAAGGAATTGTTGGAAATGCCTTTTGCCTTGAAGCCGGAGATGTTGATGGTGCTCCAGGTAGAACCCTGGCGCATTTTTACCTGCGATGGCACGTGGGTGTTCTTGTTGATGGTGATATACATCTCTGCCACGGTACGCTTCTGGTTGTTGGCTACGAGATGCACCTGATAGTTGCTGCCCACAGTCTTGAGGGTGCTCTTATATCCTGTCTTGTAGATGTGGATGAAGGTATAAGGATTCATCGACATCTGCTTGGCCTGGGTAGGGTTGCTCACGTTCACCTCGTTGGTCTTCTTCATATAAGTCCACTGGGTCTTGCCGTTATACCATACGATGGCTTCCGGTGTGCGCGCATTAAACTTGTTACCCTTGATGGTGATGGTACCGCTTGCCGAACCGTACTTAGGACTAGACAGTTTGAAGTTGGCGGTAGCGCCCTTCTTGTTGCCGATAACGGCAGCGGTCTTGTCGAGCACCTGCTGGGCGGTCTGCGCCATAGTGCCCAGGCTCATCATCGCTGCGAAAGCGATAGCTAAAATCTTTTTCATATCCTTACTGTTTATTGTATTAAAACTAAACCTAAAAGCTTTTGCCCTTTCAGGGCGTATTGGTTCTTCGTTCATTAACCCAGGGCGTTGCCCTGGGCTAGGAGCTTTTGCCCTTTCAGGGCGTTTCTCTTACGAGTTTCTCAGCTGCATCAGCAATGTATTGAGCTGGTTCTCATCCTGCAGGAGCACCTCTCTTGGCTTACTGCCCTGAGCGGCTCCTACGATGCCAGCTGCCTCAAGCTGATCCATCAGTCTGCCGGCACGGTTGTAGCCGATGCTGAAACGGCGCTGAATCATACTGGTGCTGCCCTGCTGCGAGAGAACGATGGCATGGGCTGCCTCCTCGAAATATGGATCCAGGTTGCGGGTATCTACGCTGCCGTTGCCTCCTACGCCGCCATCTTCGCTAGCCGGTTCTGGGAGTTCCATTGGCTCGATAGGACCAGGCTGGTTGCAGATGTATTCGTTGATGCGTTCAATCTCTGGTGTATCTACGAAGGCGCACTGTACACGCACCGGTTCGTTGCCGTTGAGATAGAGCATATCACCACGACCGATGAGCTGGTTGGCTCCCGTTCTGTCGAGGATGGTCTTGGAGTCGATGGCCGAAGTTACCTTGAAGGCAATACGGCCCGGGAAGTTCGCCTTGATGTTACCGGTGATGATGCTGGTGGTAGGACGCTGGGTAGCGATGATCATGTGGATACCTACGGCACGTGCCAGCTGGGCGATGCGGGCGATAGGAAGCTCTACCTCCTTGCCGGCTGTCATGATCAAATCTCCAAACTCATCGATAATTACCACGATGTATGGCATAAATTCGTGACCATCAGTCAGTTTCAGTCTGTGGTTCACGTATTTCTGATTATACTCCTTGATGTTTCTGGCTCCCGCCTTCTTCAGCAGGTCGTAGCGGCTGTCCATCAGTACACAGAGGCTGTTCAGCGTTCTCACCACCTTGGTTACATCGGTGATGATAGGCTCCTCCTCATCCGGAACGGCAGCCATAAACTTGTTGGTGATGCGTGAATATACGCTGAACTCCACCTTCTTAGGGTCGATGAGCACCAGCTTCAGCTCGTTAGGATGCTTCTTGTAGAGCAGGGATGTGATGATGGCGTTCAGACCAACAGACTTACCCTGACCGGTAGCACCGGCAACGAGCAGGTGAGGAATCTTCGCCAGATCCACCATGAACACCTCGTTGGTGATGGTCTTGCCCAGCGCGATAGGCAGCTCCATCTTGGTTTCCTGGAACTTCTTGGAGTTCAGGATGCTCTCCATGCTCACGATGTTTGCCTTGGCATTAGGCACCTCGATACCGATGGTTCCCTTGCCAGGGATAGGAGCGATGATACGGATACCCAGGGCAGCGAGGCTCAGGGCGATATCATCCTCCAGGTTCTTGATCTTGGAGATGCGCACACCCTCAGCAGGCTGAATCTCGTAGAGTGTGATGGTAGGGCCCACGGTGGCACGGATGGTCTTGATCTGTACGCCGAAGTTGCCCAGCACCTCGATGATTCGGTTCTTGTTGGCCTTCTGCTCCTCTTCGTCGATAGACACCTCCTGGTCGTCGTATTTCTTCAGCAGGTTGAGGGTAGGGTACTTGTATCTTGTGAACGGCTCCTTCGGATTGATAGGCGTATTGAGCACCTCGGCATTGCTTACGGTGTTGCTGGTAGCCTTCTCCTCTCCGGTAGCCACTGAGATATCCATTCCGATATGAGCCGAAGCGGCAGCGGCTGCAGCCATCTCCTGGCGCTCTCTTTCTGCGCGCTGGGCTCTGAGCTCACGCTGCTGCTGAATCAGACTCGGAGCAGCTATGTTCTTGTCTGCATCAGCCTGCTGGCTGTCATCGGCTGCGGCTGCATCGAGGTCGATTGGCGTGGCTGCCTTCTCATCCTCATCTTTCTGCTCCTCAGCCATTTGCTGCAGAGAACTTTCCTCGTTCTGGTCAGCCCCCTGGTTTTGGGAGGTCTCCTGAGCCTGAGAAGTCTTGGAATTCTTGTCCATCTCCTCCTCATCATCATCCACGACGCCCTGGGCAGCATTCCGGTAAGCTTCATCGATGGCATTATTCTCCTCCTGCTTCTCCCTATGGTTGGTAATCTCGAATTTCACCTTATTAGATATATAGCCGATAGGGTTGAGTGCCTTTCTCACGATGGTGATGGTCTCGGTGGTGATATAGGTGAGGAATGCGATGGCCACGAAGAGAAGGATGGCGGTGAGTCCCGGAGGACCGATGACATTCTCCAAGGTCTGGACCACAAACATACCGTGCTTTCCGCCCGGATTGAAGATGAGACTACCGAAGATAGGAGTGAGGAACTTGGCGAAGGTGACGGATGACCAGATCATCACCACCATCATGCAGAAGAACCACTTCCAGAGATTCACACGATAGACATTCATCAGCTGGAAACCCACCATCACCACGAAGCAGGGAATCAGGAAGGCAGGGAAACCGAAGTTCACCGCCATCAGCCAATAGGAGAGGATGGCTCCCATGGATCCGCAGTAGTTCTGGAACAGCTGCTGGGTGTTGGTCCATTCTCCAGGCTGCATGTTCTCCAGCAAGCTCTGGTCGGCAGCGCCCGTACTGAGGAAGGAAATCATCGCCAGTATCATGACGACAGCAACCACGAGAAGAGCGAGTCCGAGGAAGAAATCGGTGATCGTATTGTTGAAAATATATTGTAAACCAATGGCTTCGCTAAATGATTTAGTTTTGCCTGATGTTTTTTTCTTTGCCATTTTTCTATTCCTTTTTAATATTTAACTGCAAAATTAGCAAAAAAGATTGAGAAACGCTCCTTTTTTTCGGGATTTTTTGCTAATTTTGCAACTTGTAATGAATAAATAGCAGTAATGAAGATAATTTTCACTAGTTTCGAAAAGAAAACTATCAATAGCCTGCCTCGAATTCTCTTTCCTGGCAATATGATAGTGATAGATAAGGCTGAAGATACAGATGCCGCTGTAGAATATCTCCTGGGACAGGATATTCTGGGTGTGGATACGGAGACACGACCAAGTTTCTCCAAGGGTATGCACTTCCAGGTATCACTGCTGCAGGTGAGTACCCGCGATACCTGCTATCTCTTCCGCCTGCATCTCACGGGTATGACACCAGCCATCATCCGATTCCTGGAGGATAAAAAGGTGCCAAAAGTGGGATTGTCTTGGCATGATGACCTCTTGCAGTTGCATCGCAGATGCGATTTCAAGCCGGGATATTTCATCGAGTTGCAGGATGTGGCTAAGAAATTCGGCATCAAGGATATGAGCTTGCAGAAAATCTACGCCAACCTCTTCCATCAGAAAATCAGCAAGGCTCAGCGACTCAGCAACTGGGAATCCCAGGAGCTCAGAGAGGCTCAGTGCAGATATGCCGCCACGGACGCATGGTGCTGCATTCATATCTACGAGGAGTTCAACCGTCTCAGCAAGGCTGACGATTACGAGCTGGTAGAGTTCTAGGTTGATGTATTCGATTTTTCGTAAATGAGAGAATTGATAGAACTTAAAAGACTATATAATATAATAATGTATAAGAACGTATATTTAAAGAAAGGAAAAGAAGAATCTCTCAAGAGATTCCATCCATGGATATTCTCCGGCGCTATCCAGCGCATGGACAATGATATAGAGGAAGGTGAAACCGTAAGGGTTTTCACTTCTGCCGGCGACTTCATCGCCATCGGTCACTATCAGATCGGTTCCATCGCCGTGAGAGTACTCTCCTTCAGCGATGTGGATATCGACAACGAATTCTGGTGCGCCCGACTGGAGTCGGCTTACAAGATGCGTCTGGCGGTAGGTATCGCCGGAAATCCAGACAATAACACCTATCGACTGGTGCATGGCGAGGGAGATAACCTGCCGGGTCTCGTTATCGACTGCTATGGTCCTACTGCCGTGATGCAGGCTCACAGTGTGGGTATGCACGTATGCCGTATGGAGATTGCCAAGGCGCTGAAGCAGGTGATGGGCGACGAGCTGCAGAACATCTACTACAAGAGCGAGACCACCCTGCCATACAAGGCAGACCTGCGCCAGGAGAATGGCTTTATCCTGGGTGGCGATGCCGATGATGTGGCTGTGGAGAACGGATTGAAGTTCCATATCGACTGGCTGCGCGGTCAGAAGACCGGTTTCTTCGTAGATCAGCGTGAGAACCGCTCCCTGCTCGAGCATTACGCCAAGGGCAAGAGCGTGCTCAACATGTTCTGCTATACCGGCGGTTTCTCAGTCTATGCCATGCGCGGCAATGCCAAGGCGGTTCACTCCGTGGACAGCAGCGCCAAGGCGATCGAGCTGACCAATGAGAACATCGCTCTCAACTTCCCTGGCGACCCACGCCACGAGGCATTCTGCGAGGATGCGTTCAAGTATCTGGATGAGCACGACCAGCAGTATGATCTCATCATCCTCGATCCTCCAGCCTTTGCCAAGCACCGTGCAGCGCTGCGCAATGCGCTAAAGGGATATACCCGTCTGAATGTAAAGGGCTTGCAGAGAATCAAGAAGGGTGGAATCCTCTTCACCTTCAGCTGTTCTCAGGTGGTTACCAAGGATAATTTCCGCAACGCTGTGTTTACTGCAGCAGCCCAGGCAGGAAGAAAGGTTCGCATCCTGCACCAGTTGCATCAGCCAGCCGATCATCCTATCAACATCTATCATCCTGAAGGCGAATACCTGAAGGGACTCGTGCTTTATGTGGAGTAAGCTCTGACAGCGTAAAAAGAGTAAAATCTCTATGTCAGAGTATATACGATGAAGAATGTAGAGTAAAAATACAATGAAGAAATTTTCAATCATGATATGTCTGGTTTCAGCACTTCTGCTGGGAATGGCCAGTTGCGGCGATTCACAGCAGAAGCGACTGCGACTGAGCAAGCAGGAGAAGGCCCGACTCGACAGCATCGACCGGGCTTCGCTCAAGGTGGGTGTGATGCCTACGCTCGATTGCCTTCCGGTATATCTGGCTTACGAGGACAGCATCTTCCTGAAGCAGGGAGTAACGGTACATCTCTATCGCTACAATGCGCAGATGGACTGCGATACAGCCATCGCCCGAAAGAGGGTAGAGGGTACGGTGACCGACCTGGTGAGAGCTGCCCGCCTGCAGAAGCAGGGTACACAGCTCTTCTATCCTGTCTCTACCAATCTGTACTGGCAGCTTATCACCAACCGCAAGGCGCGTATCTCGGAGCTGAAGCAGTTGTCAGACAAGATGATAGCCATGACCCGTCATTCTGCCACCGATTATCTCTCTACGCTTGTCATCGACAGCGTGAAGACCAAGTATGACGTATATCGCGTGCAGATCAACGACCTGAACATCCGTCTGCGCATGCTCCTCAACAATGAGATGGATGCCGCCTGGATGCCGGAGCCATACGCCACACAGGCAAGAATGGCAAAGCATGTGGCACTGGCGGATAGTAGAGACAAGAACCTCCAGTTGGGAGTGATTGCCTTCCGCAGCAAACTGAAGACGGAACCTCGAAGAAAAAATCAAATCGACAGATTCGTGAAAGCTTACGACATCGCTGTAGATAGCATCAATAAGAATGGCGTACACCACTATGCCGCTTTACTGACCAAGTATTATGGTATTGATGCCCAAACCGTTAGCAATCTGCCAAAATTAAAGTACAGTCATGCTATGGAGCCTCGCCAGCGAGATCTCAAGGTGGCAGATATTAACAATTAAACAACTACAATTATGTCAGAAGAAGTGAATTTGTCAGAAGAGTCTAATAACCCAGAAGAAGATGTTCTGGATCAGGATTTTTTGTTGGAGAAGATTGACGAAATGCGTGATTTGATTCATCAGCAGCGTTTTAGCGAATGCAAGCCAATGCTCGTGGAGGTCTTTACCCCCTTTTCGAGCAATAAGCAGTATATTAACCGTCTGCTGCAGAGCTTGCTGACCTCCCTTTTCGCCAATATGAGTCTTTTCCAACGCAAGAAGATTCCTGATGGAGTGTTTGGCATTCCCATAGAGCATAACAAATCTTTTGAGGAACTTGATATCCCGGAAATGACCCCTGAGGCTAGAGCGAAGTACATCTCCAGCACTATTTCTGGGCTCGACCAGCTTCTGGTAGATGTCGAGATGGATATCCGTTCAGACCAGGGTGTTTTCAAGGATTTGAAAAAGCTGGGTGAGGAGATTGATATCAAAGAGGTGAAGTCAACCCTCGAGAAATTCGTTTCCCGAGAGGCGATGCTTTTCCTGAACCACGACCTCTCGAAGGAGGAGCAGGATCAGGCTTCAGCCCGTCTGTATCAGGAATGGGAAGAGTGTCGCGAAAAGATTTTCGGCAGATTTGTCTCTTCTGGACATTGGACCGATGAGGAATGTGCTGCTGTCAAAGACACCATTCTTTCGCCTACAGTTGATTCCTTGACCTCTCAGCTTATGGTGAGTGCCATTACGCTCTCTGCCGCCACAGTCTTTGATATGGGTAAATTCACTTTGCTCTACGATATTTACCGTCAGACAGATGACGATGAGGTGAAGGTGCGTGCCCTTCTGGGATGGCTGCTGGTTTCCATGAATTCCAGTTACTGCGAACAGCATCCTGACTTCCGTAGCTTTGCAGAGCAGTTGACCGAGGATTGCAAGAATGATTCAGACTTGCTTGCCGATATCATAAAAGCCCAGAAGATGCTTGCCGTGACTGTATTCAGCGAGCAGAAGTCTATCGACTATACCAATGATATCATGTCATCGCTGTCAAAACGTTTCCTCGGCGACCTGAAAAATAAGGTAGCTGATTTGCTGGACGCTGATGAAGATATGAGAAATCTCTTCGGAATCGATGAAGACGAGGAAACTTCGGAAGAGGAGAGTCCTATCCGTTCTGTCGATATCAATACCGACGAGGATGGGGTCGATAATCTCAACGTGGATGTGGATAGCCCGCTCTCTATGGATGAAATGATGGATAAGGGTATTGACATCCTCTTGCCGCAGTTTAAGATGTTACGAGACCAGACTGATTTCTTTACTCATCTGTACAATTGGTTCATGCCTTTCTATCTGAAGAATCCTCATGTAACCGAGGCTCTCGGATTCGTAGAAGAGAAGAGAAAGTTCTGCAAGGCTTTCTGTTCTACTGCAAGATCTTGTCCTGCCGATGCCTATTCCCTGGCAAACCTGATCATCTCTCATCCTAATGAGATACCGGAGAATATTGTTGACTGTTACGATGACCCTGAGGATGAGGGAGATGGCAGCGAGCCTGCAGATGAGGAAGAGATTGTTAATGAATTTTTTAAAGAGCCTGGAGAGCATCGTGCAAAGCGTATCCGTATCAACTACATCCGCAACCTCCTGCGCTTTTCCAAGTTTTATAAAGAGAAGGATGAACTCTTCACTATCCTCGACGAACTGGATGATGACAAACCAGCCTATGCAGTCTTGGCGGGTCCTCTTTTCCAGGATGAATTCTTCGATAAGTACCGCATGGCTATAGCCCGCTATTCCTTCCGCCGCGAGTTCCCTGACCTGGTTGAAGTGATGCTGGAAGGTGTACCATGCGACACGCTGGAGATGCACTTCATGAAGGGATGGGTATGTATGCAGAAGGAAGACGATCATAGTCTTCGCATGGCTGTCGATCACTTCAAGAAGATGCTGAAGATAAAGCCTGACATGAAGCAGGTATATCTGCAGCTGGGCATCTGCTATCGTAATCTCATCCAGGTGGATGAGTATCTGGAGAATTTCGACAAGCTGATGGAGTTCAAGGATTCTTTCTCAGAAGAGGAACTCTTCGAGTTGAAACTGGATAAACTGAAGTTCATCGTCATGAACAACAGATTTGAAGAGGCGATGCCGCTGGCTTACGAGCTGGATTATACCCATCCGGAGAATCAGATGGCGGGAGCCTTGCTCACACAGCTGCTTATCAAGATAGGTGGCGAACATGCGGAAGAGAACTTCCTGAAGGCTCATCAGCGCCTGGATGAATATTTCGCCGAAGCGAACGAGCTTTTCGGTAGTTTCGAGAAGATGAAAAAAGAGGGTAAGGATACGAAGAATATGATGATGCAGGCGATGGATCTCTTCTTCAAAATGATGAAGAATGACAAGCTTGCCGAAGCTTACAATAACTATTCGCAAGGTCTCCTGGCATTGATAGAACATCAGCCGAAAAAGGCTTTGGAACCTTTCTTCAGGGCTTATGCCTATTATGTAGAAAAGGATGAGAATGTATTCTTTGAAGCCCTTAAGGAAGACTATAAATGGTTGAAGAACTATGGATGTTCTTACACAGATTTGATGATTATCTATAATCAGGTAGTGGCTGAACACCAGCAAACGGAAGATGAATTAAAGAAGTATGCCGATAAATCAGAATAGAAATAACAATAACAAGACACAGATAGATACCAACTACGCCCACCTGCAACCGCAGGCGGTGGAGTTGGAGAAGGTGGTTCTGGGTGCATTGATGATTGATACCGATGCTTTTTCGGTAGTATCCGAGATGCTGAAACCCGAAACCTTTTATGATCCGAGACATCAGAAAATCTACGAGGCGATTCAGACCATGAATATGGAGGAGCGCCCCGTGGATATCATGACTGTTACGGATGAACTCACCAAGATGGGCGCCATCGAGAAGATTGGTGGAGCCGGTTACCTGATGGAGATTTCCTCGCAGGTGGCTTCGGCTGCCCACATCGAGTACCATGCCCGAATCCTGGCGCAGAAATATCTGCAGCGACAGCTCATCCATTATGCCGGCGACATCGAGACCCAGGCGTATGATGAGGGTGTGGATGTGGACGAACTTATGCAGCATGCCGAGGGTGAGCTTTTCCAGCTCTCTCAGGGTAATATGAAGCAGGATTACACCCAGATTGATCCGGTTATCAAGGAAGCCGTGGATATCCTGCAGCGTGCCGCCCAGAACAAGGGCGGACTCACGGGTATTCCTACAGGTTACCAGCAGATGGATGATATGACTTCCGGATGGCAGCCTTCCGACCTGGTGATCATCGCCGGACGTCCTGCCATGGGTAAGACTTCCTTCGCGCTGAGTATCGCCAAGAATGTAGCGGTGGATCACGGGGTGCCTATCGGATTCTTCTCGCTTGAAATGAACAACGTTCAGTTGGTCAACCGTCTTATCTCGAATGTCTGCGAGATTTCGGGTAAGAAGATCCTGAACGGTCAGTTGGATCCAAGTGAGTGGGAGCGACTGGACAAGAAGATCCGTTCTCTCACGGGTGCACCTATTTATATAGATGATACTCCGGGCCTCTCCGTCTTCGAGTTGAGAACCAAGGCGCGCCGACTGGTGAGAGAGAAGGGAGTGAAGCTGTTGATGATCGACTACCTCCAGCTGATGAATGCCAACGGAATGAAGTTCGGTAGCCGTCAGGAAGAGGTTTCCACCATCTCCCGTTCCCTCAAGGGACTTGCCAAGGAGTTGAATATCCCGGTACTTGCCCTCTCTCAGCTCTCGCGTAACGTAGAAAACCGTGAGGGTCTCGAAGGAAAGCGACCACAGTTGAGCGACCTCCGTGAATCCGGAGCCATCGAGCAGGATGCCGATATGGTACTCTTCGTTCATCGTCCGGAATACTATCACATCTATCAGGATGAAAAGGGAAACGATCTTCATGGTATGGCGCAGATCATCATCGCCAAGCACCGTAAGGGTGCCACCGGAGATGTACTCCTGAACTTCCGTGGCGAGTTCACCCGCTTCCAGGATCCTACCGATTCCTATACTCCAGTACAGGAGGGTGGTGAAATCATGGGTTCCAAGATGAACAGTGGGGCTGCTGATGGGATGATTGCCAGCGGTGCCATTCCACCTCCGCCGATGACAGGACCTGACGGTCCGTTACCTTTCTAGTTGAAAAGAGAATAATTTCGTACCAGAACGTTCTTTTTCAGAATAATCTGGCATAAAAACGGCACATTTCTCTAGATTTTGGGTAAAAAACAGGTGGAAAATGGCAATTTGAAAGATTTTCTATTAAAAAAGTTATAAATTGTTTGCGTATATCAGAGAAAATGATTACCTTTGCCAGCGATAAATATATAACGTATAAAAATAGAAAAATATGAGAGCATTAGCGTTGAATATTACAAGCATTATTATTATTCGACTTCGACTGCAGCATGTAGGCGGAAGTGATAAGGTGTGCGTATAGTTCAGCGGTTTGGATATATTGAGCCTTTCTACACTTCCGTATATGGGAGTGAGAAAGGCTTTTTTAATTCCCAGCTCTTTATGCCCTTGCCAAAAGTAAGGGCGCAATGTTGCCCCTGAAAGGGCAAAAGCTTTAATTAATAAGAGAAATAAAAATATTTAAGAGATATGAGTGACAGATTATTTATTTTCGACACAACCCTTCGTGATGGCGAACAGGTTCCAGGATGCCAGTTGAATACCGTAGAGAAGATTCAGGTAGCTAAGGCGCTGGAGCAGTTGGGCGTTGATGTCATTGAGGCTGGATTCCCTATTTCAAGCCCGGGTGACTTCAATTCCGTAGTAGAGATTTCCAAGGCTGTAACATGGCCTACCATCTGTGCGCTGACCCGTGCGGTGGAAAAGGATATCGACTGTGCTGCCGAGGCGTTGCAGTATGCTAAGCATAAGAGAATTCATACGGGTATCGGTACCAGCGATAGCCATATCAAATATAAGTTCAATTCCAACCGCGAGGAGATCATCGAGCGTGCCGTGGCTGCTGTCAAGTATGCCAAGAAGTATGTTGAGGATGTGGAGTTCTACGCTGAGGACGCTGGTCGTACCGACAATGAGTATCTGGCTCGCGTGGTAGAGGCTGTCATCAAGGCAGGTGCTACTGTAGTTAACATTCCTGACACCACCGGCTATTGCTTGCCGGATGAGTATGGTGCCAAGATTAAGTATCTGATGGATCACGTTGACGGCATCGAGAATGCATGCATTTCTACCCACTGTCACAACGATCTCGGTATGGCTACAGCCAATACCCTGCAGGGTGTATTGAATGGCGCCCGCCAGGTGGAGGTGACCATGAATGGTATCGGCGAGCGTGCTGGTAATACTTCGCTCGAGGAAATCGCTATGATTCTGAAGTGCCACAAGCACCTCAACATTGATACCAACATCAATACCACCAAGATTGTGCCTATGTCTCGCATGGTGAGCAGCCTGATGAACATGCCTGTTCAGCCTAACAAGGCGATTGTGGGCCGCAATGCCTTCGCTCATTCTTCTGGTATCCACCAGGATGGCGTGCTGAAGAACGTTCAGACATACGAAATCATCGACCCTAAGGATGTGGGCTTGGATGATAACGCTATCGTATTAACAGCCCGCTCAGGTCGTGCAGCCTTGAAGTATCGCCTCCACGTTAACGGCGTGAATGTAGATGACGAGGAGAAGCTCGACAAGATCTACAAGAAATTCCTCCAGTTGGCTGACAAGAAGAAGGAAGTTACCGACGAGGATGTACTGATGCTCGCTGGTGCTGATTCTGCCGATAAGCATGGGGTTCAGCTCGACTGGTTGCAGGTTACCACCGGCAAGGGCGTGAAGAGCGTAGCAAGCATCGGCTTGAACATCGCTGGTCAGAAGTTCGAGGCTGCTTCTTCGGGTAATGGTCCGGTAGATGCTGCCATCCGTGCCCTCAAGAAGGTCATCACCAAGGAGATGAACCTCAAGGAGTTCACCATCCAGGCCATCGACAAGGGTTCTGACGATGTGGGTAAGGTTCACATGCAGGTGGAGTACGATGGTCATGTATATTATGGATTCGGCGCAGATACCGATATCGTGACAGCTTCTGTTGAGGCTTACATCGACTGTATCAACAAGTTCAAGGTAAGATAAAAATAATTCAGATAAATATATAACAAACAGGATATTATGAATACATTATTCGACAAGATTTGGGACAAGCACGTTGTCCAGATTGTAGAAGATGGCCCTACACAGCTTTACATCGACCGTCTCTACTGTCACGAAGTAACATCACCTCAGGCATTCGCTGGTATGCGAGCACGCGGACTCAAGATGTTCCGTCCAGACCAGATTTTCTGTATGCCTGACCACAATACTCCAACCCACGATCAGGATAAGCCAATCGAGGATCCTATCTCAAAGAAGCAGGTAGATACCTTGGCAAAGAACACCGCTGATTTCGGCGTAACTCACTTTGCCATGAACACCAAGGACAATGGTATCATCCACGTAGTAGGTCCTGAGAAGGGTCTTTCTCTTCCAGGTATGACCATCGTTTGCGGCGACTCTCATACTTCTACCCATGGCGCTATGGGTGCCGTAGCCTTCGGTATCGGTACTTCTGAGGTCGAGATGGTGATGGCTTCACAATGTATTCTCCAGAGCAAGCCAAAGTCTATGCGCATCAGCATCAACGGTAAGCTCGGCAAGGGCGTTACTGCCAAGGATGTAGCTCTTTATCTGATGAGCCAGCTCACTACTTCGGGTGCCACCGGTTACTTCGTTGAGTACAGTGGCGATGTAGTGAAGGATATGTCAATGGAAGGTCGTCTCACCCTCTGCAACCTCTCTATCGAGATGGGTGCCCGTGGTGGTTTCGTAGCTCCTGATGAGACCACATTCGAGTACATCAAGGGACGTGAATATGCACCTAAGGGTGAAGAGTGGGACAAGGCTGTAGCTTACTGGAAGACCTTGAAGAGTGGCGATGACGCTGTCTTCGACAAGGAGTTGACTTTCGAGGCAAAGGATATCGAACCACGTATTACCTACGGTACCAATCCTGGTATGGGTATCGGCATTACCGAAAGCATCCCAACTCTCGATGAGATTCCAGAGGAAGAGCAGGCTGGCTTCAAGAAGAGCCTCAACTACATGGGCTTCCAGCCAGGCGAGAAACTCGAGGGTCATCCTATCGATTATGTATTCCTGGGCGCATGTACCAATGGTCGTATCGAAGACTTCCGTGCCTTTGCTTCCCTGGTTAAAGGAAAGAAGAAGGCTGATGGCGTAACTGCTTGGCTTGTACCAGGTTCTTGGTTGGTTGATAAACAAATACGTGAAGAGGGAATTGATAAGATTGTTGAGGCTGCCGGCTTCGAAATCCGTCAGCCAGGATGCTCTGCTTGTCTGGCAATGAACGATGATAAGATTCCTGCAGGCAAGTACTCAGTAAGTACATCCAACCGTAACTTCGAGGGTCGTCAGGGACCTGGTTCCCGCACTATCCTTGCCAGCCCATACGTAGCAGCAGCTGCCGCTATCACTGGTAAGATTACCGACCCAAGAGAGTTTATGTAATTTTTAATTAATAATGTACAATTAATAATGTACAATTGATAAGTACAGTTATGAAACAGAAATTCAATGTAATTACATCAAGCTGCATTCCTCTTCCTTTGGAGAATGTAGATACAGACCAGATTATACCAGCCCGTTTCCTCAAGGCTATCGATAAAGAGGGTATGGGCGACAACCTCTTCCGCGACTGGCGTTACAATGCCGACGGAACACCAAAGCCAGACTTCGTGATGAACGACCCTTCTTACAGTGGCGTTATCCTCGTAGCAGGCAAGAACTTCGGTTCTGGTTCTTCCCGTGAGCACGCTGCCTGGGCCATCGCAGGTGCAGGCTTCCGTGTAGTCATCAGCTCTTTCTTCGCTGATATCCACAAGAACAACGAGTTGAACAACCTCGTATTGCCAGTAGTGGTAAGCGAGGAATTCCTGAAGGAGCTCTTCGAGAGCATCGACAAGGATCACAAGACAGAGGTAAAGGTAGATCTTCCTAACCAGACCGTGACCAACCTTGCTACCGGCAAGAGCGAGCACTTCGAAATCAATGGCTACAAGAAGCACTGTCTGGAGAACGGTTTGGACGATGTGGATTTCCTCGTTCAGAACCGTGACAAGGTAGAGGCTTGGGAAGCTAAAAACAAGTAATTATGAACGTTAACGCAAAGAGAGATAATTCTCGTATCAGGGAGATTGAGATCATGGACTGCACGCTGCGCGACGGCGAGCAGACCAATGGTGTCAGTTTTCTCCCTCACGAGAAATTGATGATAGCAAGAATGCTGTTGCACGATATCAATGTTGATCGCATTGAGGTGGCTTCAGCACGTGTGTCGGAAGGCGAAAAGGATGCTGTCGCTCGTATTTGCCGTTATGCCAAGACCATAGGTAAACTGGATTCCGTTGAGGTATTGGGATTCGTGGATAACAACAAGAGCGTGGATTGGATTGCCGAATGCGGCGGTCATGTCATCAACCTCTTGGCGAAGGGTAGCTATAAGCACTGCACCCAGCAACTCAAGATGTCGCCTGAGGAGCATCTCGATCATATCAAGCAGACCATCGATTATGCTTTGAGCAAAGGTTTCACCGTAAATCTCTATCTGGAGGACTGGTCGAGCGGTATGCGCGACAGCCGTGACTATCTCTTCATGATGATGGACGAGCTGGTGAAACTGCCAATCAAGCGCTTCCTGCTTCCAGATACTTTGGGTATCCTGAACCCATTGCAGTGTGTGGAGTATATGCGTCAGATGGTTCGCCGTTATCCGAACTCTCACTTCGATTTCCATGCCCACAACGACTACGATTTGGCAGTGAGCAACTCGCTGGCAGCCGTATTGAGCGGTGCCAAGGGTCTCCATGTCACCGTGAATGGCTTGGGCGAGCGCTGCGGCAATGCGCCATTGGCGAGCGTACAGGTGATTCTGAAGGATATGTTCGGGGCAAAGACCAATATCAAGGAAGACCGCCTGAACGATATTTCCCGATTGGTTGAAGGATACAGCGGCATCGCCGTGGCTCCGAATACCCCTGTGGTGGGCGATAATGTCTTCACTCAGGTGGCTGGCGTGCATGCCGATGGCGACAACAAGGACAAGCTTTATTGCAACGACCTGGTGCCTGAGCGTTTCGGTAGACATCGTGAATATGCATTGGGTAAGAATTCCGGTAAGGCCAACATTATCCAGAACCTTAACGAACTGGGCTTGGAGTTGACGCCGGAGCAGACCAAGGCTGTGACCAAGCGTATCACCGAACTCGGCGACCGCAAGGAGCTGGTAACCCAGGACGACCTGCCATACATCGTCAGCGATGTGCTGAAGCATAGCACACCTGAGGATAAGGTAAAACTGGTCAGTTACATGGTGTCCACTTCTTATGGTTTGAAGCCTATCGCCAGCGTGAAGGTAGAAATAGAGGGTAAGGAGTATGAAGACCGTAGCTCTGGTGATGGTCAGTATGATGCCTTCGTCAAGGCGCTTCGCAACATCTACAAGGTGAAGCTTGGCAAAACCTTCCCTACGCTCGATAACTATCAGGTAACCATCCCACCTGGTGGCCGTACCGATGCCCTCGTACAGACTGTCATTACCTGGCGTGAAGGCGACCGCATCTGGCGTACCCGCGGCTTGGATGCCGACCAGACAGAGGCTGCCATCAAGGCAACGCTCAAGATGCTCAATATGTATGAGGCAGATAAGAGCGATGAACAGCCAGCATCGCCTCGAAATTTAGATATGGAATAAAAACAATTAAAAAATCAGATAAGATGAAATTAAACATTGCAGTTCTCGCCGGTGATGGTATCGGACCAGAGATTATGAAGCAGGGCGTAGCAGTAATGCAGGCCATTGCAGAGAAGTTCAACCACGAGTTTACTTACAATGAGGCAATCTGCGGTGCTCACGCTATCGACGAGGTAGGTGATCCATTCCCAGAGGAGACCTTCAAGACTTGTATGGATGCTGACGCAGTGCTCTTTGCAGCCGTTGGTGACCCACGTTTCGACAACAACCCTACAGCCAAGGTTCGTCCTGAGCAGGGCTTGCTCGCTATGCGTAAGAAGTTGGGCCTCTTCGCCAATGTCCGCCCAGTGGCTACATTCGATTGCCTTCTCCACAAGTCTCCATTGAAGGATGAGCTCTTGAAGGGAGCTGACTTCGTAGTCATCCGCGAGTTGACTGGAGGTATGTACTTCGGTGAGAAGTATCAGGATAACGACAAGGCTTATGATACAGATATCTACACCCGTCCTGAGATTGAGCGCATCCTGAAGGTAGCTTTCGAGTTTGCCATGAAGCGCAACAAGCACCTGACAGTGGTAGATAAGGCAAACGTATTGGCGTCTTCTCGTCTCTGGCGTCAGATTGCCAAGGAAATGGAGCCACAGTATCCTGAGGTTAACACCGACTATATGTTCATCGACAATGCGTCTATGCGCGTGTTGACAGAGCCAACATTCTTTGATGTCATCGTTACAGAGAACACCTTCGGTGATATCCTTACCGATGAGACCTCTTGCATCACCGGCTCTATGGGCTTGCAGCCATCTAGCTCTTTGGGTGAGCACACCCCATTGTTCGAGCCTGTTCACGGTTCATGGCCACAGGCAGCTGGCAAGAACCTGGCTAACCCTGTAGCTCAGATTCTTTCTGCAGCCATGTTGCTCGAGCACTTCGGTTTGAACGAGGAGGGCGCCTTGATCCGCAAGGCAGTAGATGCTTCTCTCGATGCCAATGTCCGCACTCCTGAGATTCAGGTTGAGGGTGGTGCTCACTATGGCACAACAGAGGTTGGCGAGTGGATCGTCAACTGGATCAAGAATGCTTAATCAAGATTGATTTTTAGAAGTATTCTTACAAGATAGAATTTTGATTTGAATAGCCTTAAGGGAAAGAATATTTTTCCTTAAGGCTATATATATTTATCCTTAAGGGAAATTATTTTTTTCCTTAAGGATAAATTTCGTATCGCTAAAACCCGGAAAAACAGGGAGTTTTGCTTCTGTTTATTTTATTTTGAAAATTCTAAACATCTTTTATCTTTCCTTTTTTGGCTGATTGCATAACTATTTGTATTTTTGCAGCATGAAAAAGAAAAGTATCATATTATATATAGGTTGTTTGCTGGCTACACCTCTGTTTGCCCAGCAAAACAATTTGACGGCTGATTCTAAGGCTGATGATGTAGCGTTGCGCGATTCTAAGGCTCAGAACAAGGCGCTGCGAGATTCCCTGGCGGCAGCTACGAGTGTGCTTGCCTATCATCCTGACAGCATCGATCTGCGCCTGAAGAAAGCTGCATGGAATATCCAGCTGGAACAGTGGAGTTATGCCAAGGATGACCTGGATAAGGTGTTGTTCCTCAACAATACCAATATCGCAGGCCTCTTCTACCGTGCATTCGTTAACGAAAAGCTTCTGCGCTATAACTTTGCCCGTCTTGATTATCAGAACCTTCTGGTTCTGGTGCCTGGCAACTTTCAGGCACAGCTCGGTCTGGCGTTGCTGAATGAGAAGGACAAGCACTATACCGAGGCGTATGATGGCATCAACAATCTGATAGAGCAATACCCGGATAGTGCAACGGCTTATGCAGCACGTGGCGGTATGGAGAAGGAGCGTGGTCAGCTGGAACTTGCCGAGTATGATTACGCCAAGGCAATCTCCCTCGATGAGGATAATGCAGATTACCGCATCAACCGCATCGATCTCCTCATCATGCTCAACAGAAAGTTGGATGCCTATCGCGAACTGGAAGCTTTGCAGAAGAAGGGCGTTGCGCCTGGTCGTCTGCAAGACTTCTACCGCAGATTGCGTCGCAAGAAATAATCATTGATGAGCTGTGCTACCCGGATGACTTCCTCGTCTCTCATCGTAGAGTTGCAGGGAAGGCTCAGTTCCTGGCAGGCGATGTTCTGGGTAATCGGCAGTTGATAATGTCGAAGCTCAGGATATCCAAATTGCTCATTGGGTGGTATAGGGTAGTGTATCGCAGTTTCTACAGATTCATCCTTCAGAAATTCCCTCAGTCTCATCCTTTCTTCGGTAATGAAAGGGAAGATATGGAGTACATTGCTGAAAGGATCTTCCAGTAATCTCTTCGGGATGCAGCGTTCCACGATGGCAGGGTGCAGATAATCCATATAGAGCATTGCCTTCCTGCATCTGGCGATATGCTCATCGTGGGGATGTCTCAGCTTTACATTGAGCACAGCAGCTTGAATCTCATCCATTCTGGAATTGATACCCTGATATTCAAAATCAAATCTGCTGGTTCTGCCATAATCGTGGAGGGCTCGGATAGCCTCAGCCAGCTCTTCGTCATCGGTTGTCACGGCACCCGCATCGCCCAATGCCCCCAGGTTCTTGCTTGGGTAGAAACTGTGGGCGCCGGCATCTCCTAGAGCTCCCGTGTGGTAGATGCTTTTCTGGATGGCGTAATTACTGATGATATCTATCTGGTCCTGATAGGTGATATTCTCGTCTATCTGATTTTGATAGGTGATATCCTCGTCTTCTTGATTCAGCTTTCTTCTGATAGCCTCTCGTGCAGAGCTGTTGACGTATCCGCATCCGAAAGCCTGTGCGTTGTCTTCGAATATCAGCAGATCGTTCTCCTTGCAGATCTCCTGGATTCTTTCCGTCCAGGCTAACTTGCCGTAGAGATGTACCAGCATGATGCCCCTGGTTTTATAGGAGATGTTGCTCTCTATGAGATTCTCGTCGATTTGCAGTGTCTCTGGGTTGGGTTCTACGAGGATAGGAACCAGCCCCACACTCGTGATGGAAAGAATGGTGGCGATATAGGTGTTGGCTGGCACCAGAATCTCATCACCCTGGTGGAGCTTGCCAATAGCCATTTCTCCCATCAGAATCAGTTTGAGAGCATCCAGTCCGTTACCGCATGATATGCAGTACTCGGTGCCGATGAAAGTGGCATAATTCTTCTCAAACTGCTTCACGCATCTTCCCTGTAAGTACCATCCGCTACTTACTACCTGATTGATTTCCTTCTTGATCTCTTCTTCGTATGGGGCATTGATAGCCTTCAGGTCAAGATACTTGATGGCTTTCTTTTCGTTTTCTGTTTCCATTTCCTTTATTTTTGATGAATAGTAAGAAGCAGGGAATGCTTGGTGCTATGGGTTATTCTACTTCTACAGCCTTCTTTCAGGATAAGAGCCTGATTGGGATGATTGAGCATGATGGTCCTTGCAGATGGCTGGTTGAACTCTAGGTTCTTGATATTGTGCTTACTGCTCTTGATATATTCTAAGGATAAGTCTATATCTATAACCTGGATGGTGATTTCTCCAGCCAGTGCAATCAGCATCACAGGACTTTCTCCCAGTTCGATGGAAGTCTCGGGCTGTATGGCGCCAAGATGAATCCATTCCATTCTCTTGATATCAAATGGGATATGGGTATTTTCCTCGGCGACGGTAAGGCTGCCGCGAGGATCATATATCTTGGGAAGTTCTATGATTTCTATTTTCTTCATATATATTAGAACGCAGGATAGCGGGCGATATTGTATGAATTGAAAGGAAAAAGTAAGTTATTGGAAAAAATAGAGGAATATAAAAAATAAAGAGCAGCTATCTTCTCAGACAACTGCTCTACATTCAATAGGTATTAGTCTTCTTTAAGGTAAAAAGATTGTATTCAGGATAACGTGTGCAAAGGTAGCAAAAATATTTGGTTTAAAAAAATAAATTCTAAACTATTTTTAAAAAAAATGCTTTTTTCTTCAATTTGCGCTGTTTTTCTTTTGTTTTTCCCCATCAATTCTACATTTATTTAATTAATAACTAGTGTGAATGGGATTCAGTAGGGAAGATATGGAAAACAAAAAAGGAAACCCTTTTTAAAGGATTTCCTTTTTGTGAGGTGTCTAGCGGAGTCGAACCGCTCTACACGGTTTTGCAGACCGTTACCTAACCGCTCGGTTAAGACACCTTGTAGAGTTTTTTGTTTGCAAACACCTGATAGATGCTTGATAAAACTTTCGAGGTGTCTAGCGGAGTCGAACCGCTCTACACGGTTTTGCAGACCGTTACCTAACCGCTCGGTTAAGACACCTTGTAGAGTTTTCTGTTACCATTTCTGATAAGCGATTGCAAAGGTACTACTTTTTTTTGAATCCACCAAATCTTTCCGCATCTTTTTTTCGAAAAATATTCGATTTTTTCAAAATTATTCATTTTCTGAGCCATTTCTAGTGATTATCTGTAGGATCCAACTTTCTTTTTGTAGAATCCAACTTCTTATCTGTAGAATCCAACTTCTTGTTTGTATTGTCCAGCTTTCCCTTCTTCTTGCACTGTTCATAAAAAGCGCAACCACTGCACCGGTAGTTGCCATCCTTGCATTTGTTTGCCTGTTGCAACGATTTATAAATACGAAAGGCGGCATACAGAATGCATGCCGCCAGTATCGTTGCAATGATGGTGTATTGTATCATCATTTTCTTTTAGAGTTTAAAAATCCCTCTTTAACCTACGGCATTGTAGCCATTGGTAGAGTTCTTACGCATAATGTCGCGGATGTTCATCTCCTTGAAACCCTCGGCACGTTTCTGCTCCTCCAACTCTTCCTCTTCCTCGATATCCTTCTCGGAACGGGTAAAGGTGAAGGTCTTGTACTTAAATTCTGCGATAGCCCAACCTACGAGTGCTACCACGATTAATGCGAATAATCCTACTACTGCGTTCATTTCTTTCTCCTTATTATATAATAATGTATATTTTAATAATCGTCATCAGCTACGTCCTCTGCATCATCGAGTTCCAGGTTCTCTGGATCCTCGAAGGTAGTACGGTAGCTTTCCTCGGTGAGCTTGTCGTCATCGAATGCATCATCGTCCTCATCTGGATCATTGTAGTGATCCTCAATCTCTGGTGCATCCTCATCCTCATCGTCTTCGTCACGGTCCAGCAGGTCTTCGTCGCGGTCCATGTCTTCATCCATAAACTTCATGCGGATCTTCTCCTGCTTTGGCTTCTCCTTGGCAAAGATAGCCTCTACCCAGGTGCCCTTTGGTACTACGAGCACTTCGTAGTCATCAGCGAGCTTCTTCTCATAGAGACCACCTGGTTTCTTGAGGCGATCCTTTGGAAGGGTAGTGGTACTGATGTCGAAACCGCTCTCGATGATATCCTTGATGCTCTGAGACAGACTATCCCAGCCACCGCCAAAGTTACGCTCCAGCACTTCGATGAGCTTGGTAGCTGTTATATGGCCGATGTTCTCATAGGTGAGGTCAGTCACACGCATGATAGGACGCTTCTTGATGGCATACTTCTCGTTCTTGTCGTCGATACGGAAGGTACCGATCTTGAAGCCACGGTCTATCAACTTATCGAGCACTTCAGTACGGTCAATCTTGACTGGCTCAATCTCGAAAGCACTACGAATGATGTCGAGGTATCTACGCTGATTGTCCTTCAGGTCGTTGTCTTTCTCGGCAGCTTCCCAGAGACGGAAAACATCATTCTCCTGGAGATCCCAGACACTGCTCTTGGTCAATGTCTTGAGGGTGATATTTTTTTCATTTTTCATTGTTGTACGTATTTTGATTGCAAAAGTAAGTACTTCTTTTTATATATCCAAATTTTCGAGCTTATTTTTTTGCTTTTCTGCATTTTTTTTTCTTTTATCCTAAAAACTTATGCGTGTTTCGTTTTTTTTCATTACCTTTGTGGCGAAAAAATAATTGATATGAGTGAACCATTAGCTGAAAGAATGAGACCTCGCTCGCTCGCCGATTATGTCGGACAGAAGCATCTGGTAGGCGAGGGCGCCGTGCTGCGCAAGATGATAGACGCAGGGCGCATATCCTCTTTTATTCTCTGGGGACCTCCGGGAGTGGGCAAGACTACTTTGGCGCAGATAGTAGCCCAGACCCTGAAGGTCCCTTTCTACACCCTTTCTGCCGTTACCAGTGGCGTGAAGGATGTGCGCGAGGTGATAGAGAGAGCGAAGAGTGGCAGATTCTTCAATTCTGCTTCTCCTATCTTATTTATAGATGAGATTCATCGCTTCTCCAAAAGTCAGCAGGACTCTCTGCTGGGGGCGGTGGAGAAGGGTATTGTCACCCTGATTGGTGCTACCACGGAAAATCCCTCTTTCGAGGTAATCCGTCCGCTCCTTTCCCGTTGCCAGCTCTATGTGCTCAAACCGTTGGAGAAGGAAGACCTGGAGGGGCTCCTGCAGCGAGCCGTCACCGAGGATGTGGAACTCAAGCAGAAGAAGATTGAGTTGAAGGAAACCGCAGCCATGCTCCGCTTCAGTGGCGGTGATGCCCGGAAACTGCTCAATATTCTGGAACTGGTGGTGGAATCTGCAGGCAGCGATGAAGTGGTTATCACCGATAAGATGGTAGAGGAACAGTTGCAGCAGAATCCGCTGGCTTATGATAAGCAGGGCGAGATGCATTATGACATCATCTCTGCTTTCATCAAGAGTATTCGAGGCAGTGACCCTGATGCGGCGCTCTACTGGATGGCGCGTATGATAGAGGGCGGCGAAGATCCGCAGTTTATCGCCCGGAGAGTGGTGATCAGTGCAAGCGAGGATGTGGGACTGGCGAATCCGAATGCGCTCCTGCTGGCGAATGCAGCCTTCGATACGGTGATGAAGATAGGCTGGCCTGAGGCAAGGATTGCACTTGCCGAGGCGGTGGTGTATCTGGCTACCAGTCCGAAGAGCAACAGTGCATATCTGGGCATCAATGACGCCATTGCCACGGTGAAGCAGACCGGTAATCTGCCTGTGCCGCTGCATATCCGCAATGCGCCTACCAAACTGATGAAAGACCTGGGCTATCATGATGGCTATAAATATCCTCACGATTATCCGGGGCATTTCACCGAACAGCAATATCTACCTGATGAGCTGAAAGACGCCAGATTCTGGCAGCCGCAGCATTCTCCTTCAGAAGAACGACTCTATAACTGGATGGTTACCTGCTGGGGAGAAAGATTCAAGAACCGTTAGCCGTTCCGACGGATTTGCAATCTTACCTGTTGGGGGTAGCCGTTCCGACGGATTTGCAATCCGTCGTTAAAAAATGTTCGACCTTTTAAAACCGGGGGATTTGAAATCCCCCACATCAAATAATTTATTACGAGAAAATGACTATTCATCAAGACCCGGAACTAGTGATGACCCTCCAGAGCGTCATCGAGTTCATTGGAACCTTTGCATTTGCCCTTTCGGGCATCAGACTTGCCGCCAGCAAGCATTATGATTGGCTGGGCGGATTTGTGTGTGGTGTGGCTGTAGCTATCGGAGGCGGAACCATCCGCGACGTGATGCTGGGCTTGAATCCTTTCTGGATGTCGAGTCCTATCTATCTTCTGTTTACGTTCTTGGCCCAACTGGTGGTGATTGTGTGCCATCATTATCTGAAGCGTCTGGACAATACCTGGTTTCTTTTCGATACCCTCGGTTTGGCGCTTTTCAATATCGCTGGAATCCAGAAGACCCTTGATTGTGGTTTCCCATTCTGGGTAGCTATCATTATGGGATGTATCACGGGCTCCTTTGGAGGAGTAATCCGCGATGTGCTTCTCAACGAGGAACCGGTTATCTTCCGCAAGGAAATCTATGCGATGGCTTGTGTGTTGGGCGGTCTGGTTTACTGGGCATTCAGCTATCTGGGCTTGAGCCTCTATATTACAGTGATAGCCTCCTTCCTCACCGTCTGCATCATCCGCCTGCTCGCCGTGAAATACCATATCTCGCTGCCTACGCTGCGTGATGAGGAGGATAAGAAAGAATAATTTAGAATTAAACAATAACATTAAACGATAAACACTAATTAATGAGAAGAGAGAAAATCTTTGGAATGCTGATTTTGGCGATGATGCTGATGTTTCAGACTTCGCTGATGGCACAGAACAAACGTGAATTCCGTGGCGCCTGGATCCAGTGTGTCAACGGACAGTATTTGGGTAAATCAACCCAGCAGATCCAGTCGATGCTCACCAAGCAACTTGACGAATTGCAGAAGGATGGCGTGAATGCCATCATCTTCCAGGTGCGTGCCGAATGTGATGCCCTTTATCAGAGTGATCTTGAACCTTGGAGCAAGTTCCTCACCGGTGTCCAGGGCAAGGCTCCATCGCCTTATTGGGATCCGCTGGAGTGGATGGTTGAGCAGTGTCATCAGCGTGGAATGGAGATTCATGCTTGGATCAATCCTTATCGTGCCAAGCATGGTTCTACCTCGTTCTCCCAGGTGTCATCCCAGAGCGTAGTGAAGAAGCATCCGAACCTCTGTTTCAACTATGATAATCTCGTACTTCTCAATCCGGCACTTCAGGAGGCTGCAGATTATACCTGCCAGGTGGCTGCTGATATCGTGAGCCGTTATGATATCGATGGGTTTCATATCGACGACTACTTCTATCCTTATCCGGTAGCTGGCAAGCAGATTCCTGATCAGCAGATGTATGCAGCCAATCCTCGCGGTTTCCGTAATATCGGCGATTGGAGAAGAGACAATGTGAGCCGGTTCGTCAAGCAGTTGGGTGAAACCATCCATCGTGTCAAGCCTTGGGTGAAGTTCGGCGTTTCTCCTTTCGGTATCTATCGCAACCGGAAAAACTCTCCGATCGGATCTCAGACTTTCGGTCTTCAGAACTACGATGATCTCTATGCAGATGTTCTCCTCTGGGTAAACAATGGCTTCATTGATTACTGTGCGCCTCAGATCTATTGGGAGATAGGTAACAAGGCGGCAGATTACAAGACCCTCATCCAGTGGTGGAACAAGTATGCTGGCAACCGTCCTCTTTATATAGGTGAGGATATCGAGCGTACGGCGAAGTTTGCTGATCCTACGAATCCGAAGAGTCATCAGCTGCCAGCCAAGCATCGCCTTCACCAGCAGATGAATAATGTACAGGGCACCGTGCTCTGGTATGCCAAGACTGCAGCTGATAATGTGGGCAACATCGGACATACTCTGCGCGATTATTACTGGAAATATCCTGCGCTTCCTCCATTTATGCCGTTCCTCGACGATAAGGCGCCAAAGGGTGTGAAGAGTCTGAAGATGGAGTGGACAGAGAAGGGACCACTGCTTACCTGGAAGGCTCCAAAGGCAAAGAAGAAGAAATGGGGCGATGTAGCCAACCGTTTTGCCATCTACCGTTTTGAAAAGGGAGTGCCTGTCAATCTCAATGATGTCACCGCTCTCCAGGCTGTTGTTTACGATACCACCTATCCGATACCATACGTAAAGGATCAGAAATATACCTATGTCGTTACAGCGCTCGATCGCATTGGTAATGAGAGTAAGGCTAAGAAGAAAACCGTTTCGCTTTAGGTGAAGCGGTTTTTCTTGTTTCTTTCATTCTGATTCAGAGCGGTTTTTCTTGTTAAAAGCCTGGAATTGCACCTTTATCCATAAAAAAACACTAAAAAGATTCAGTATCTCAAATTTTATTTGTACTTTTGCAGAGTCATTTCAGCGTTCCATTTGTTTTCTAATGCAACACTAAGATGAATGGAGTGCTGATTTGAGAGAATTGCTGAGAAACCTAGATGTTGATCAGAACCTAATTAATTAATATTACTAACAGTAAGTGTTGCTAACTTTAGGGATGAAAATTAAGAGTTTTTTGATGGCAGCCTTGGCGGCATTTTCTTTGTCCGCTAGCGCTCAGTCTTTGTCTCCAGGCACCAAGTGGCATTGGGACAAGGGTACAATCGTTGTGGAGACACCAGAGCGTCCTGCAGGACAGCAGAATGTTTTGGGATTGACGGCTCCTAAGTTGAAGACAGTACGTGTGGGCTTTGTCGGTCTCGGTATGCGTGGTCCTTGGGCAGTAATGCGTTTCTGCCACATTCCAGGTGTAGAGATCGTTGCCTTGTGCGATTACGAGGAGGCTCGTGCAGAGAAATCACAGGAGTACTTGCGCAAGCAGGGCTTGAAGCCTGCTGATATCTATAGCGGTGAGAAGGGTTATGAGGCTTTGTGCAAGCGTTCTGACATCGACCTGGTTTATATCGCAGCCGACTGGAATCACCATTTCCCAGTTGCTAAGTTTGCGATGGAGAATGGTAAGCATACAGCCATCGAGGTTCCTAGTGCTATGAATCTGGATCAGTGCTGGAGCCTGATCAACTTGAGCGAGCAGACTCGCAAGCATTGCTTCATCTTGGAGAACTGCTGCTACGACTACTATGAGATGAATGCGCTGGCAATGGCTCAGGATGGCGTTTTCGGTGACATCATCCGTGCTGAGGGTGCTTATATCCACTGTCTCGAGGACTTCTGGGATGCTTACTGGAAGGATCCGGCTGACAATGACAAGGACAACCTCCACTGGCGTATGAAGTATAATATGGAGAACCGTGGTGATGTTTATCCTACTCACGGCTTGGGCCCTGTTGCTCAGTGCCTGAATATTCACCGTGGTGACCGTTTCACAACGCTCGTTGCCATGGATACAGAGTCTTTCGTGGGTAAGGACTGGGTGAAGAACAAGAGCGGCAAGGAATGCAAGGAGTTCCGCAATGGTGACCATACTACTACCTTGATGCGTACAGCCAAGGGTAAGGTGGTGGAGATCCAGCACAACGTGATGACTCCTCAGCCATACAACCGCTTGTTCAAGCTCACAGGTACCAAGGGTTACGCTACCAAGTATCCTACAGAGGAGTTTGCACTCTCTGGCGAGGCGCTCAAGGGTACAGGTGCTCCTCAGATGGATAACCTCAATGCTCATGGTTTCATGAACAAGGAGCAGAAGGAAGCTTTGATCAAGAAGTATTATCACCCAATCTTGAAGAAGTATGGTGAACTGGGTCGTCAGATGGGTCATGGTGGTATGGACTTCATCATGGACTCTCGTCTGGTTTACTGCTTGCAGAATGGCTTGCCATTGGATATGGATGTTTATGATTTGGCTGAGTGGTGCTCTTTGGCAGAGTTGGGTGCTCTTTCTATGGACAACAACAGTGCTGCTGTTACCTTCCCAGACTTTACCCGTGGTTTCTGGAACAAGCAGGATGGCTACAAGCATCAATATGCTTCTCCTGAGGCTGAGGCTGCTACAGAGGCTGCCGCTGCTGCTTATACCAAGTCACAGAAGGAGGTTACTGCTAAGTTCAAGTTGTGGAACCTTTATGATGCTGTAGCTGCTGCCAAGAAGGCTAACAATGCCAAGGCTTTGAAGTCGGCTACTGCTAAGTACAACAAGGCTGTAGCTGCTGCCAAGAAGGCAATGAATGCTAAGAAGTAAAATCAACTCCCCATAAAAAATCAATCCCGACTTTGAGATTCTAACGATGAATCTCGGAGTCGGGATTAATTTTTTGTTAAATTCTCGGAAAAACTTGGTCGTTTCGTGTATTTGATGTATATTTGCAAATCATAAGATAAGTATTTCTTGCAAATAGAATATATAACTTAAGAGAAGATAGAAAATGAAACGGATTAAGGTTTTAGTTTTTAGCATGTTGGCTGCCATGATGCTTGCATCTTGCGGTACAACGCAGAAGGTGCCTCTTACGGGTCGCACCCATCGCATCTCTGTTTCAGATGCACAGGTGTTGAGCTTGTCTAATCAGGAATATACCAAGTACATGGCTTCGGCTAAGAAATCTACCAATGCAGCGAAGACTGCGCAGGTGGTAAGAGTAGGAAAGCGACTGGCTGCTGCCGTGGAAACTTATCTCAAGGAGAACGGATACGCCAATGATCTGCAGAACTATTCCTGGGAATTCAACCTCGTGCAGGACAACAATGTGAATGCCTTCTGCATGCCTGGCGGAAAGATTGTGGTATATGAAGGCTTGCTCCCGGTGGCTTCCAGCGATAATTCGCTCGCCATCGTACTGGGACATGAAATCGCACACGCCGTGGCTAAGCATAGTGCCGAGCAGCTTTCCAAGGCTCAGAACCAGCAGGTAGGTACCAGCATTCTGAGCGGTGTGCTGAATCAGGCTGTAGGTAATGGAGTCGGAGATCTGGCGGGTGCCGTAGCCGGACAGTACTTCTCCTTCCGTAATCTGAAGTATTCGCGTGAAAACGAAACAGAAGCCGACTATATGGGCTTGATCTTTGCTGCGATGGCAGGCTACGATCCTCAGCAGGCGATACCTTTCTGGGAACGTATGGCTGAGGCTTCGGGCAATCAGGGCAAGAGTGATATTTTCAGCGATCACCCTTCCGATGCCAAGCGTATTGCTGCCTTGAAGGCGGCGATGCCTACAGCGCTGAAGTATTACAAGCCTCAGGGACAGACTTCCGTATCTACTACTAAGAAAACGGGCGTCAAGACCATCAAGGCTAGCTCGCTGATGAAGAAATCAACTAAAAAATAACGATATGATGGAATATATCTCTCAAAACCTCTGGCTATTTTGGACAGTCATCATGTTCATCTGCCTCATCCTGGAGTTGTCTTCCGGCGACTTCTACGTGACTTGTTTTGCCATCGGTGCGCTCATCAGCATACCTGTGGCTGTGATGGATGCTCCGTTCTGGTTGCAGGTAGTGGTCTGGGCGGTATGTTCCGTACTCAGTATCCTGTTGATCCGTCCGCATCTGGTAAAGGCTATCCATAGGGGAGCCGATCATCGGGAGAGTAATTCCGATGCCCTTGCCGGACAGATAGGCGAGGTGAGTGAAACCATCGTTGCCGGTGGGTATGGAAGAGTGAAGCTCGATGGTGATGACTGGAAGGCAGAAGCTCCGGGCGCTGCTGGTGATATCGCCAAGGGCACCCGTGTAAGAGTGATGGGTCACCAGTCTATCATTCTCCAGGTAGAGAAGTACTAACTTTTAATTATAAACATCATGGAAATAGGACTTTATGTATTGATTGCTCTAGTGCTGCTTGCACTGGTAGTGGTAAAGAAAACCATCGTGATCATTCCTCAGAGTGAGACCAGAATCATCGAGCGGTTGGGTCGCTATTATGCTACCCTGAAGCCAGGTATCAACATTATCATTCCTTTCATCGACCAGGCCAAGACCATCGTGGCGATGCGTAGAGGAAGCTATACTTATACCAGCAGCATCGACCTTCGTGAACAGGTTTATGATTTCGACCGTCAGAATGTGATTACCAAGGATAATATTCAGATGCAGATCAATGCACTGCTTTATTTCCAGATTGTAGATCCTTTCAAGAGTGTTTATGAAATCAACAATCTGCCTAATGCGATAGAGAAGTTGACTCAGACTACCCTGCGTAACATCATCGGTGAGATGGAGCTCGACCAGACACTTACCTCCCGTGACACCATCAACACCAAGCTCCGTGCGGTGCTCGACGATGCCACCAACAAGTGGGGAATCAAGGTAAACCGTGTAGAGTTGCAGGATATCACTCCTCCTGAGAGTGTGCTCCAGGCGATGGAGAAGCAGATGCAGGCAGAGCGTAACAAGCGAGCTACCATCCTTACTTCAGAAGGTGAGAAGGAGAAGCAGCGTCTGCTCTCCGAAGGTGAAAAGGCGGCGATTGTCAACAAGGCAGAGGCTGCCAAGCAGCAGGCTATCCTGAGAGCTGAAGGTGAGGCTACCGCCCGCATCCGCAAGGCTGAGGCTGAGGCCATCGCCATCCAGAAGATTACCGAAGCCGTAGGACAGAGTACCAATCCTGCCAACTATCTGTTGGCGCAGAAATACATTACCATGATGCAGGAAGTGGCTCAGGGTAAGGATAATAAGGTGGTTTATCTGCCATACGAGGCTACCAACCTCCTGGGATCCATCGGTGGCATCAAGGATTTGTTTAACAGTAAGTAAACTAAAAAATATGAGTAAGAAAATTTGTATTGTTGCTGGAGCGAGACCTAACTTCATTAAGGTGGCTCCTGTGATGAGAGCGATAGAGAATGCCCGGAATGCGGGCGGGGAGATGGAGTGCAAGCTGGTCTATACCGGTCGTGAAGACGATGAGACCCTTGAAGATTCTCTTTTCTCTGACTTGGGTATCCGCAAGCCGGATGTTTATCTGGGCGTGGAATGTGAGAATATGAATGAGCTGACCGGTATGGTGATGGCTCAGTTTGAGCGCTATCTCCAGCAGAATCCTACGGATGTGGTGATTGTGGTGGACGATCTGGCTTCTACCATGGCTGTGGCTATCGTCACCAAGAAGCAGGGCGTTCTGCTGGCTCACATCGCCGCAGGTACCCGTAGCTTCGATATCACCATGCCAAAGGAAATCAACCGTCTGGTGATTGATGGACTCTCTGATATCCTCTTCACTGCAGGTATCTCCAACAACAGTATCGCCAACAAGGAGGGTGCCGAACTCTCTAAGGTCTATATGGTGGGTAATGTACTCATTGATAACATCCGGTTCCTGCAGCAGCGTATGAAGCGTCCTCAGGTGATGGATGAACAGCATCTGGAGGATGGCAAGTATATGGTGCTTACCTTGAACCGCAAGGCCATCGTCAACAATATCGATGAGATGAAGACCTTGATCTCAACGATCGACAGTGTGGCTCGCCAGGCAGGCATCAAGGTTCTGGCTCCTTTGCGTGGCAAGGCATTGGGATTCGTGCTTGCCTTCAAGGCTTACCAGGATGTGGCTGACCATCAGTCCGGTATCATGGTTGTGCAGCCTCAGGGTTATCTCGATTTCTCTTATCTCTCAGCCCACGCCATGGGTGTAATCACCGATTCGGGTAATGTGGCAGAAGAGGCTACCTTCAATGGAGTGCCATGTATCACCCTGAACAGCTATACCGAGCATCAGGAAACCGTAACCGTAGGAACCAACGAGCTTGTTGCTGAAGATCCGGAGAAGCTTCAGCAGGCTATGGAGAAGATTGTGAAGGGTGAATGGAAGAAGGGTGGCATTCCTGATAGATGGGATGGACGGTCTGCAGAACGCATCGTTCAGATTATCTGTGGGGAATAAGTAAATCCAGACGCCCTGAAAGGGCAGAAGCTCCTAGCCCAGGGCAACACCCTGGGTAATCATGGGCGCAAGTTTGTCGCCCTGTAAGGGCAAAAGCTTTGTGTATGAGAAGCTTTTGCCCTTACAGGGCGATTTTGCTATATACCTTGTAAACCCAGGGTGTTGCCCTGGGCTAGGAGCTTCTGGGCTTTCAGCCCGTGTGGGGCTTTCGTTTATTTCACCGGATAGTCATACTGTTTATAATAGGTAGGAGTCTTAGGGTTATTATACCAGTTTCCTTCTACGCTTACTCCGATGGAGAAGTTCTTGTTGGTATATCTGACTCCGGCACCTAATACATTGGCGCCGGCAGCTCCCATGCCATATCCTCCAGGCATCACGCCCATTCCCCAGATGCCGGGATACATACCATATCTGCCAAATCCGTAAGGACCATATCCGGCATAACGGTTGTAGATGGAATTGTAGTTATTGGCAACGCTTACCTGTCCATATACGTATGCTTCCCAGTGCTCATCAAACTGATAGCCCAGAATGCCGTACACACCACCATCCCGGAAATTGTCGCCTCCGTAATTGATGTTGTTGAGATAGGTACCCAAAGCCATCCACAGCTTGTTGTCCTTGGTGAGCGGCGTGAGATACGTAGCATTGATGGTCTGGGTAAAACCGCCCCAGTGTGGCGCATGCTTGCCGAAAGTGGCGAAGACGGAAAGATCTACCGAGAGGTTCAGTCCCTTATGGAGTCCCCAGCCATATCGGTTCCAGCCATATTTGCCCCAGTCATTTCCCCAATAGTCATAGCTGTTTCCCAATCCTCCCGTATTGACCAGGTTAGAAATTGGGTTGTTGTAATAATCACTATCCTGAGGATTCTTCAGATAACTGCCCATCTTGTAGAGTTCGTCACTGTTGGAATCGATATGCCGGATAGGGGTATAGGTGTTTTTTACGGGTTTTCCGCCATATACTATGTTTTTCCCGTCCTGATATACCGTATCGCCTGGCAACAGCCAGTCTTCCCTCGGACTATCCTGACTGTGCAGAGGTCCGAAGCTCACGTGCTGTGCCTGGGCTTTCATTCCTATCAGTGCGAAGCCCAGGAGAAGAAGATATAATCTTTTTGTTGTCATCATATCAAATCGTTTATGTAGCCTCATATTCGAAGCTTTTTATGTTATTCACCAATTTTTGAGCATCATTTTGCCCGTTTCTGTCATTTTGCACGCAAAGATATAAAGAAAGTTTGAGAAAAGCATAACTTTTTAGAATAAAATCATTATCTTTGCAATCAATAACATAAAAAACAGATTTAAGTATTAAGAAAATGAAAAAGATAATAACGATATCTGCCCTTTTGCTGGCTGCTTTTGCTCCTCAGGCAATGGCGCAGGAACAGACTCAGCCAACTCAGCAGACTGCCCGTCCGGCTTTCGATAACGAGTTGCTCCCTTGGGAGACACCTCGTGATACCACCTGCCACGAGGTACTGCTGGAAACCACGATGGGCAATATCCGTGTGGCTCTTTATAACGATACTCCGCATCACCGCGACAACTTCCTCAAGCTCGTGAACAGCGGATATTACAACGGCTGTATCTTTCAGCGTGTCATCAAGAACTTCATGATCCAGGGTGGTGATTACTCTTGTCGCAAGGTTACTCCCGGAAAGGTGGAGAAGTTTGATGTCAACTATACGGTACCAGCCGAAATCATTTATCCTAAATATTACCACAAGCGCGGTCAGCTCTGTGCAGCCCGTGAGGGGGATGATGAGAATCCTACCAAGGCATCAGCCTCTACCGATTTCTATATCACCTGGGGCAGAAACTTCTCACCCCGGCAGATGGAATACTATGTAGAGAAGGAGAAGAGAGAGGGTGCGAAATCCTACGCACTGCCATCCGAGCAGTTGCAGCAGGGTTACATCAAGCATGGTGGAGTGCCTCATCTGGACAATGGATATACCGTGTTCGGCGAGGTGCTGGAAGGTATGGATGTGGTAGATAAGATCCAGAATGTGGCTACCAACAAGGACAACAATGACCGCCCGCTGGAAGACATCGTCATCACCAGAGCCACCCAGGTGAAATAGACCAGCAAGGGGAAAATACCTAAAATGAAAACAATAACATTATAATACGGGAAAAATGAAATCTTTAAAGGAGTTATACCGAATTGGTAAGGGACCATCGAGCAGTCATACGATGGGACCTCAGCGCGCAGCTAAGCTCTTCCTGGAGCGTTGTGCTAATGCTTCGTCCTACGAAGTAACATTGTATGGTGCCCTGGCTGCTACCGGCAAGGGGCACATGACCGATGTGGCCATCGAGGAAGTGCTCAAGAAGCATATTGTTCATATCATCTGGAAGCCTCAGGTCTTCCTGCCTTTCCATCCTAACGGAATGAAGTTTGTGGGCAAGGACCTGAATGGCGACGTGATTGATGAGTGGATTGTTTATAGTATCGGTGGCGGTGCCATCTCGGATGGTTCTGATGGACAGTCGGAGTTGGGCGCTGAAGATGTCTATGACCTGAAGACGATGGCGGAAATCCAGAAATGGTGCTACGATAACGGCCGCTCTTTCTGGGAATACGTGGAGAAATGCGAGGATAAGGATATCTGGGATTATCTCCGTAAGGTCTGGGATACCATGAAGCAGTCTATCCACAATGGTCTCAGTCATGAGGGTGTCTTGCCTGGACCGCTGAAACTCCAGCGCAAGGCTGCTGTCTATCATATCAAGGCAAAGGGCTATCGTGCTTCCTTGCAGAGCCGCGGACTGATTTATTCCTATGCACTGGCGGTGAGTGAGGAGAATGCATCGGGCGGTACCATCGTTACGGCTCCTACCTGTGGTGCCTGTGGTGTACTTCCTGCCGTACTCTATCACATGCATACCGCTCATGAAATGAGCGAGGAGCGCATCCTCCGTGCTTTGGCTACTGCCGGACTGGTGGGTAACATCGTCAAGCACAATGCTTCTATCAGTGGTGCTGATGTGGGTTGCCAGGGTGAGGTAGGTGTAGCCTGTGCGATGGCTTCAGCTGCGGCATGCCAGCTCTTCGGTGGTAGTCCTGCCCAGGTAGAGTATGCTGCCGAAATGGGATTGGAGCATCACCTGGGTATGACCTGCGACCCGGTTTGCGGATTGGTACAGATTCCTTGCATCGAGCGCAATGCCTTTGCGGCTGCCCGTGCCCTGGATGCTGATCTCTACGCTTCCTTCTCGGATGGTCATCACAGCGTATCATTCGATAGAGTAGTAGAGGTGATGCGACAGACCGGTCACGATCTCCCTTCGCTCTATAAGGAAACCAGCGAGGGCGGTTTGGCAAAAGGCTTTAAAGGAGAATAATCGCCCTGAAAGGGCAGAAGCTCCTAGCCCAGGGTAACACCCTGGGTAAAAATAGCAGTTAGCAATGCGCCCTGAAAGGGCAAAAGCTTTTTATTAATTAGATGATTTATAACAGATTAAAACGATTTAGTTTAAGTACTTTAGTAATAGCAGTCTGTCTTCTTCTGTCTTCCTGCGGCTCGGATTCTTCCGATGCGAAGAAGCAGTTGAAGGCGAAGGCTGATTTGCAGGGCGCCGTTATCGGCGTACAGTTAGGTACCACCAGCGACGGACTTGCCACTGAGTTGGAAAAGAAAGGAGATGGCACCAAGGTAGAACGATACAACAAGGGAGCCGATGCCATTCAGGCGCTCCTCCAGGGTAAGATCGACTGTATGGTGACCGATGAGGCACCAGCCAAGGCATTCCAGCGGGTGAATCCTTCTCTCCGCATTCTGCCGGAAACCTTCGATGCCTCCTCTTTCGCCATCTGTGTGGCAAAGGATCATGCTGAATTGCAGCAGTCCATCAATCATGCCATCCGTATCCTGAAGGAGAATGGTGTCATCGATTCCATCGTCAACCGTCATCTGGAACGGGGTATTGCCGTGGCTTATACGCCTAAGGCTTCGGATGTGAAGAAGGTTGCACCGGAAGCTCTGCAGAAGCTCGGACTGAAGAAGAGTCTCCGCTTTGCCACCAATGCCACCTTCGAACCATTCGAGTACTACCAGGATGGTAAGATTGTGGGTATCGATGTAGATGTGGCGAATGCCATCGGCGATGTGATGGGTGTGGATGTCGAGATTCTTGATATGGAGTTTGATGCCATCATCACTTCCGTACAGGCTGGTAAGGCTGATGCTGGTATCGCCGGTATTACCGTCACCCCGGAGCGGGAGAAGAACATCGGATTCACCGATTCCTACGCCGATGTGCGACAGGTCATCATGGTAAATTCCGAAAATGCAGAAGTAGCTGGTGCACAGCATGGATTTCTGGATAAGTTCAAGTCTTGCTTCATCGATGACAACCGCTATGAGTATCTCCTGCAGGGATTGGGCAATACGCTCATCATCACCTTCTTTGCCATCATCCTTTCCGTGATTCTCGGTACGCTGATTGCCATCATACGTGCACGTCATGAACGCCGTGGCGGTTGGCGCATTCCGAATATGCTCTGCCAGTTGTATCTCACCATCATGCGTGGTACACCTACCATGGTGCAGTTGCTCATCATCTATTATGTGGTCTTCGCCTCAGCCGATGTCAACAAGATTCTGGTTGCCGTCATAGCCTTCGGTTTAAACTCTGCGGCATATATTGCCGAGGTCATCCGTTCGGGTATCATGTCGGTAGATGAGGGACAGATGGAAGCGGGTAGAAGTCTCGGTCTTTCTTATGGCAAGACCATGCGACTCATCATCCTGCCACAAGCCTTCAAGAATGTGCTGCCGGCGATGGGTAATGAGCTTATCACCCTGCTCAAGGAGACTTCCATCAGCGGTTACATCGGTCTCGTGGATCTTACCAAGGGTTCCGATATCATCCGCAGCATCACCTACGAGGCAATGATGCCGTTGGGTGTAGTAGCCTGTCTGTATCTCATCATCGTCCTCGGACTGAATGCCGGAGTGAGAAAGTTGGAAAAGCGTTTGAGAAAGAGCGAAAGATAATAGATGAGAAAGAGCGAAAGATAATAGAATGGATAAAATGAACGAGATAATCAAGATAGAGGGACTTCGCAAGCGCTTCGGCGACAACGAAGTCCTGAAAGGCATTACCACTTCCGTCAAGCAGGGCGAAGTGGTTGCCATTATTGGCCCGTCGGGCTGTGGCAAGAGTACCTTCCTGCGTTCCATCAATCTCTTGGAGGAACCTACGGAGGGAAAGATTCTGATCGATGGCATAGACCTTACCTCCTGGGATGTAGATATCAACAAGATGCGTCAGCGGGTGGGTATGGTGTTCCAGCAGTTTAATCTCTTCCCGAACATGACCATCCGCCGCAACATCATGCTGGCACCGGTAGAGTTGGGGAAGATGACCCGTGAAGAGGCGGATGAGAAGGCTACAGAGCTTCTCTCCCGCATCGGATTGCTGGACAAGGCAGACAGTTACCCGGATAGTCTTTCGGGCGGACAGAAGCAGCGTGTAGCCATCGTCCGTGCCCTGGCAATGAATCCGGAGGTTCTTCTTTTCGATGAACCTACTTCTGCGCTCGACCCGGAGATGGTTGGAGAAGTATTGCAGTTGATGAAGGATGTGGCTGCTGAAGGCATGACGATGGTGGTAGTAACCCACGAAATGGGCTTTGCCCGAGAAGTTGCCAATCGTGTGCTCTTCTTCAGTGATGGCTATATCACGGAGGATGGCACCCCTGAGGAAGTCTTCAATCATCCGAAGTCTCCAAGACTCCAGGAGTTCCTGGGTAAAGTCCTGTAGGAGTTATCCTCTAGTTTCGCAAGTAAGCCCCACACGCCCTGAAAGGGCAGAAGCTCCTAGCCCAGGGCATCGCCCTGGGTAATGTTGGCAAAAAGTAAAGTCGCCCTGAAAGGGCAAAAGCTTTAAAATTGAAAGCTTTTGCCCTTTCAGGGCGACTTTTTTGTATCTGTTCTAAAGCCCAGGGCGATGCCCTGGGCTAAGAGCTTTCAGCCCGTTTCAACCGTACAGTTCGTTATTTTTTAGCCTCAATGATCTCCTCAGCCCGCTTCAGCGCCTTGCTGATATGATCAGTGATGTTCTCCTTGCCGAGCATATTGTAGAAGCCAGCCTTCTCCAACTGGGCATTTACCTTTTCGCAGACACCGGAGAGAACAACCTGGATATCCTCCTTCTGACTCATCTCGCAGAGGTTGGTGAGGTTGTGGATACCGGTAGAATCCACGAATGGAACCTTACGCATGCGGATGACGCGAACCAATGGACGGTCACCGAAGGCTGCCATCACTTCCTCAAATTTATTACCTGCTCCGAAGAAGAAAGGACCATTGATTTCATATACCTCCACGCCCTTAGGAATCGTATAGTGCTCCAGGTTGGTAGAGAGGAAATCATATTCCTTGTTCAAATCAATCTCATCCTCAGTAACTGCCGTCACATCAGTGGTCTCGCTCATTCGCTTCATGAAGAGCAGACAGGCGATAATCAATCCCACCTCGATGGCAACGGTCAGGTCGAAGATGATGGTCAGGAAGAAGGTAATCAGGAGCACGGTAACGTCGCTCTTAGGATTCTTCATCAATGCCAGGAAACTTCTCCAGCCGCTCATACCATAGGAAACCACAACCAGGACACCTGCCAGACAAGCCATAGGAATATACTTGGCGAGCGGCATCAGGAAGAGGAAGATGAGCAACAGTACCACAGCGTGGATGATACCTGCGACAGGAGTCTTACCGCCGTTGTTGATGTTGGTCATTGTGCGGGCGATGGCACCGGTAGCAGGGATACCGCCGAAGAGTGGGGAAGCGATGTTCGCCAAACCCTGGGCAATCAACTCAGTATTAGAGTCGTGGTGGTCGCTGATGACACCGTCGGCAACGGTAGCAGAGAGCAGACTCTCGATGGCACCGAGGATGGCGATGGTGATGGCAGGAGATACCAGACTCTTGATGGTCTCCCAGTTCATCTCAGGAACCTGGGCAGCAGGCAACTCGTTGCTGATAGAGAAACGGTCGCCGATGGTCTCGATGCTCTCTACGCCGGCAAACTGCTTGAGCAGCAGCGCTACAACGGTCATCAGGATGATGGCGATGAGCGATCCCGGAATCTTCTTGCTGAACTTAGGAGTGATGGCGATGACCACCACGCTAACCACACCGATGAGGGCACACCAAGGGTCGATGGTGTCGAAACTCTGGAAATAGACACCCCATTTCTCCAGGAAGTCAGAAGGATTGGAAGCCAATGTCAAACCGAAGAGATCCTTGATCTGTGTGGTGAAGATGGTTACGGCGATACCGCTGGTGAAACCTACCACGATAGGATAAGGGATGTACTTGATGATGGTACCGAGTCGGAGCAGACCGAAGAGCACCAGGAAGAGACCTGCCATCAGCGTTGCGATGGTCAATCCCTCGAATCCATATTTCTGGATGATGCCGTAGATGATGACGATGAATGCTCCTGTAGGTCCGCCGATCTGCACTTTGCTTCCGCCGAAGATGGAGATGATGAGACCCGCTACGATGGCTGTGATGATACCCTTTTCGGGTGTCACGCCTGAAGCGATACCGAATGCGATGGCCAGAGGCAGGGCTACGATACCAACGATGATACCTGCCATGAGGTCAGACATGAATGTTTTCTTGTTGTAACTCTTCAAGCAAGAAAACAAACTCGACTTAATTGCTATTGCCTTCATTTAAAAAGTTTTGTTATATGAATTAATGTGATTTTTGCTTCGTTATCCGAAAATCGACTGCAAAGGTACAACTATTATTTCATATAACAAAATCTTTTTTAATGTTTTTTAATTACTGCAGCTGAGTCATGTGATAACCCAGTCTCTTCAGTTCCATGGCAGCGCCCATCAGATACATTTGATGTAAAGCTGCAATGAAACCACGGAAAGCAGCCTCAGTACCAGGCTCATATCCCTGATGGATGAGCAGGGTATAGGTGCGAGCGGCACACTCTGCAACGATGGTAGAAGTAGCCTTGTGCTCGTTCTCGTCGAGCAGCAGAACCTGGTCGAGAATATAGTCATCCATGTGGTCGAAATCAATGCGGTCTCTGAGGTATTCATAAAGATTATCTACCTTGCCATACAGCTCCCAGTCCTCGTCCCAGTATTTGGCGATGGCCATGCCTACAAACATAATCCATCCCAGAGCCACGGTAGGGTATTTGCTGAACTCGCGCATGGCATCAGGCAGATAGCTTTCGCCTATCTTAGCCCACTGTTCCTCGATGTCTGGAGCATCCGGAAGCTGCTCGTCAACACGCTGTCTGCCAGCAAGGTACATACTCAGATCCTGCTTGAAGATCTCTTCTATTCTTTTGCTTTTATTTTCCATATTCTTTAATGTTTTTTCTCTCTAACTGTCATTGAAGGTACAAAGGTAAAACAAAAAACTCAGATAATGCCCGATTTTTACAAGTTTTAATGCTTTGTTCATTCCGTGAGATAACTCAGCGTAATCTGATGGATAGATGAATAAAAATGGGTGAAATGGGGGGGCAGTGAGATGATTCAAAAAATGAACCAAAATGAACCAGTTTTCTTTATTTTTCAAAGAGTCATTCCGGAATATGCTTAATTCTTTAGTAGATAGTAAGTTGTAATACTCCGTTAGATGATGTTCCTTGGATAAAAAGCAAAAAATCTGAAATATTCGCTAAAATTTTAACACATTATATTTGGTCAGATACATTATTTTTCGTACTTTTGCATCAGATTCTGCATCTCTTAGTAAGAGGTCAACAGAAATCTCGAATTAAGAAATAGATAAAATGGCTTTCTAAGGCGCAATCAATATGAATAATATGTTGCAGTACCCTAGCTACGCTGTATCAGTGATGCAGCCAGCAGAAAGACATAAAAGTGTTGACGATTAGTGGAAGTTAGTCTATTGGTTTTCAATGCTGTGATACATGTCACAACCCCTTATAGTCCGGGAAGAGTCATCTTTTCAGGGGAAGCAGAGCTATATACTTTCCACAATATCGATTAATGAATTTTAGCATTTTACCTATGCCAGTATTAACAGTCAATCATTTCATCAGATATGTGGTTTATAGTACAGACCGATGTGTCCGGAGAGAATAAATCCATTGAATTCTTAAAGGAGCATTACCCGGAAGTCATCTCCGACTATTACTTTCCTTTGGGTAGGAAGACCATTCCTGCCGAAGATGGTAGCGAGAAGGTGCGTTTCGTACCCATCCTTTCAGGTCTCTTCTTTATCCGGATAGAAAATAAGAAAGCGCTGGAGCGCACCCTTTCCCATAACGGCTATTTCCGGTATCAGGGCTATGACTTTGATATCAAAACCGGGGAAACGGTAGAGCGTACCTTCTTTGCCAAGGCTCGACTGCTCTGCGCAGATAGAGAGAATTACTCCCTGGACGAGATTATCGACCTCGCCCGCATCCCGAATGCGGATATGGAGCGCTTCATCTATTATAATGAGCAGATAGCTGAAAATATCCAGGGACTGAGCATCGTAGATAAGCGGTATGATGATCTCATCCTCGAGAATGATACCATCCGCATCCTCAACGGACCGTTGAAGGGTTGGGTAGGCGTGGTGAAGCAGATCAAGAAGAATGGCAAGAAAGACCGCCACCTTCTGGTACGTTTCGGAAACAACCGCTGCCTCAACATCTCCAATATCCGCCAGTATGATATCCGGGTAGAACACGAGGCAACCCGGGGAGCCAAGTCGGAAGCGGTAGGCGTATGGCGTGCCATCGACCAGCTCATCGGTTATCTCCAGTTCCGGTATCCGGCAGAAAATGCTGCAGCCACCCTGCGTCGTCTTTTTGAGGATTACCAGAAGAAACTGACCTGCCATCGTGGCTGTCATCAGACAGACAAGGCATATAGCATTAAGAAATCAACATTAGAAGCAGCCCAGAAGAAGGAAGTGCTCGATCATATCGACGAGGCGATGCATCCCAACTTCCGCATCCTCGCCGGTTATTTCAAGACCGATAATGCTACTATCCGTGAAGGATTGAAGGAACTCATCCCCGATGTCCTGCTCCGTCCTTTTCTTACGCCAAGTACCGACATCCCGATTCCGCAGAATCAGGAATATGCCGTATTCCAGCATAATGGTATCGTTGAGTTGGTTATCCGCTGCCATCTGCAGGAATACTTCAGGGGTAAGAATTATGAGGCAGATAAATACAATCCCGTCTTCGATGAGGATTATGAGTATGATGCCCATATCGCCCTGTTGCCGACAGATGAGGGTAAGGTGAAGGCAATCACTTCATGGGGTGCCTTCTACGACCGGTATGCCATGCTGGATGAGGAAGATCACCGGAAGTTCCTCCTCGATCTGGAAACCAAGAAGTATCCTCGTCTCCTGCGTCTGCTTACTCAGGGCAGATACAGATTTGAGAAAGTCCATCAGATAGGAGGTTTCTCTCTCGATATGGATGTTCCTTATACGGAGGATATCCAGGAGATGGCACGGCAGGCAATCGCCCAGCTGCAGGCATCCGGTGATGAACCGGGCTTTTTGTCCCAGACCACGGCAGCTGCCGTAGAGATGTGGCAGGGCGCCCGACTTCTGATGTGGCGTCAGTTGCTTCAGCGTTATGTCCTCCTCCATAAGGTACCGGTAGCAGATCTTCCAAGTGTCATAGTCTCCGACATAGGGTTGGAGGAGAAGTTCAGGCTTCAGGAGGGTAAGCTCCAGATAGGAGAGGTTGCCCAGGCACTTCTGGAACGCCAGCAGCAGATTACTGCCTATCTGGAAAAAGGACAGTTGCAGCAGGCAGCCATCCGCTTCCTGGCAATGACGAAGGTCATCTCCGTCCATTTTGCCAAGGATGAGCTTTACAACTATATCACAGACGACTTCAATCCGAATGACACCTGTACTTCGCTTTTTGACACGATCGTTCAGAAGTCTGGAAAACATAAGGATGTGGCCAACTATCTGTATAAGGGAATGGTAGAGCTGCAGCAGGAAGATGCATGGACGTATTTCAAATACCCATCCTTCCTCAAGAAAGCAAAAGATGTGTATAATAAGATAAGAACTCACTAGATAATAGTGATCTTTATAATAACAAGAAAAAATATAAGTTTATGAGTCAGCAGAATAATCAGCAGAATAATCAGAACGAACCAAACAAGACACTTTCAAATGGGATGCTGCACAAGATGAAAGTATCCCTCTTTGTCAACCGATTGACAAACTGGTATTTCTCTAAGAACGCCCTCCCGTATTGGTGTATCCTGGCATTGGATAGCCTTGCAATCCTCTTTGCAGGAATTGTTGCTACTTATATAGCAGAAGGTGGAGATGCTCTGGCAGATCATTTCTGGGGTTATTTCTTCACATTCGTGTGTACCCTTCCTCTCTTCATGGTAGGAATGAGAATCTTCCATACCTATTCGGGCATCATGCGCTATTCATCGTTCGTCGATCTGTTGCGTATTTCCGCAGCCCTGGTCTTGGGTTGCCTCTTCAATTGTCTTCTCCTTCTGGTATTGCCGGATGGTTACCTCTATAAGATTTCGTTAGAAGGTATCATCGTGATGCTCTTCATCTCGATGTGTGAGATGTGGATGATGCGTGTCATCGTCAAATACATGTACGATTCTACCTTTGCCGTGGATATCCGTACCCCTGTATTTATCCTGGGCGTTCGTCAGGGTGGTATTTCTCTGGCTAAGTCTATGCGCAATGCTCATCCTTCCCAGTATGTCGTCAAGGGCTTTACTACCATCGAGAAAGATGTGGTAGGTAGATATCTGTTGGGTTGCGAGGTGTATCCATACGATGAAAAGCTGATTTCCATCATGCACAGCATGAATGTCAAGACCCTCTTCATCAGCCCGCTGGTCACTGATCAGTTCCTGGAGATGCAGGATATGATAGACAAGCTTACCGCTGCCGGCATCAAGATTATGATGATGCCAAAGGCACAGTGGTGGGACGGCAAGTCAAACATCCGTCACCAGATGATGCGTGAGGTGGATATCGAAGACCTCCTGCCACGAGATAAGATTGAGGTAGATATGGATGCCATCGGCAAGCTCCTCAGTGGTCGCACCATTCTCATTACAGGTGCAGCCGGAAGTATCGGTTCCGAGATGGTGAAGCAGATTGCCGTTTACCATCCAGCCCGTCTGGTCCTGGTAGATGCGGCAGAGACTCCTATGCACGATGTCCGTCTCTTCATGAGCAAGAACTATGCGGATATCCCATGCCAGACCATCGTTACCAGCATCACCAATGCTACCCGTATGGAACATATCTTCTCAGCCTATCATCCAGACTATGTATTCCATGCAGCAGCCTATAAGCACGTGCCGATGATGGAGGACAATCCTTCAGAAGCCGTACAGAATAATATATATGGTACGCGCGTGATAGCCGATATGGCAGTGAAGTATGGCACCAAGAAGTTTGTGATGATCTCTACCGACAAGGCTGTGAACCCAACCAACGTGATGGGATGCAGCAAGCGAATCTGCGAGATCTACTGTCAGTCGTTGAACAAGGCGATAGTAGATGGCAAGGTCAAGGGAGTCACCCAGTTTGTCACCACCCGTTTTGGTAATGTCTTGGGCAGCAACGGTTCAGTTATTCCAATCTTCAAGAAGCAGATAGCGATGGGCGGTCCTATCACCGTCACCCATCCAGACATCATCCGTTTCTTCATGCTCATTCCTGAGGCATGTAAGTTGGTATTGGAGGCAGGTACCATGGGTAAGGGAGGCGAGATTTTCGTCTTCGATATGGGCAAGCCTGTCCGCATCGCCGACCTGGCAAAGCGTATGATAGCCCTCTCGGGTGTAGATGGCATCGACATCAAATACGTAGGATTGCGTGATGGCGAGAAGCTCTACGAGGAAGTCCTGAACGACAAGGAGGCAACGGTACCAACCCATCATCCAAAGATCATGGTAGCCAAGGTTCGTGAGTATCCATACGAGTTGGCGTGCCAGAACGAGCAGGAACTCTACGATCTCTCCTTCACCTACGATGATATGGCAGTAGTGAAGAAGATGAAGCAGATAGTTCCAGAGTACAAGAGCCAGCACTCGAAGTACGCCCAGCTTGATGCATAGCGGTTCCGAGCACCGGAGGGCGGTTACATCCCCGCTTCCTGAGGTTTCTGTCCCCTTGAAGGGGAACCGAAGGGGTCGTAAAGACTATTGAAGAGGGGCTTGGGGAGAAAGTGGAGCTCTCCTTGCAGGAGAGACGGAGAGGTAGAAAAACTTTTACCAAAAAAGGAGATATAATTATGGATACAATAGCAATAAATAGCAAAATATATAAGGGAGCAGAAAGTTACGCTAAGATGCATAATATGAGTGTGACTGCTGCAATAGAAAAGGCGATTTTATTGTTTCTGCAAAAGGTGCAGCCTAAGCAGAAACCAATGGAAACCGCCGAGTTCAAGGATGCTTTGTCTTATGTAAAGACATTGAAAGCAACTGGTGGACGCCCTATACCTGCTGATGAAAACAGTTTAGAAGCGTTGGTTGATACGAAATATGCCTTATGAGAGCTTTTATAGATACGAATATCTTAATAGATTTCGTTGCAAATCGTGATGGCTTTTCTGATGATGCAGACAAACTTTTTGCACTTGGAGTAACTGGTGACATCAAGTTGATGACATCAGCTTTGTCATATGTTACGGCTATGTATGTAGCCCATAAGTATGACTATCAGAATATAAAAGAGACACTTCTTGCGGTGTCTTCCTTTGTAGATGTATTAGACTTGCAAGGCAATACGGTAGTTGAAATGCTTTCTTCTGATTGGAAAGATTATGAAGATGCAACGCAGTATGCTACTGCATTAAAGATAGAGGCAGATTGTATCGTAACTCGAAATAAAAAAGATTTTTCTAAATCTTCTTTGCCTGTTTATACTCCAGGAGAGTTATTTGATATTCTGAATAAGTAAGCTACTGATATGTTTATGTTGAAGCCAGAACATTAGCAATTAGGTACTTGTTCGCTTTCCCTCTGCGGTCCCATCCCACAAAACCTGGCGTAGACCTCTGATGGTCCGCCACCCCAAGAACGTAGCGGTTCCGAGCACCGAGTAGGGCGGTTACACCCCTAATCCCTATGGTAGGGATTTAGGTCTTGCGTAGATAGTAACTATGGAAGAAATGAAATTTTTTACAGAAGAAGAAATTCTGGATAAGCATATAGGTAAGATAGGAACCCCTCATAGAAACCAATTTGAAGATGAAATCAATACTTTCTTAATTGGTGAGGTAATAAAGGAAGTAGTATTTTTGCGGTAGTTTTAAAATATAGGAGGATTAAATATGATAGAAATTAAAGAAACATTAGTTATTAAAAGCGATTCCCCAAAGGTAGCAGATTAATAAGGAGATTACGTTATGAACATAGAAGAAAAAAAAGCAGATTTTATGCGTCGCTTCAAGGCTTCTAGGGAGCGAAAGGCTGAATACATAGCACAAATGGAAAAGCGTATGCGTGATGACTATCGCCGCAGAACCGGTAAGGAAGCAGAATCATTTTGTGTGTTGTAAGAATGAAAAAATTAGATTTAGTCAAGATTAATAGTTGTGCACCATATGCAGTGAAAGAAGATACGCAAGAAGGTGCATATACCTTTATCGCAGATTCAGGAGCTGAGTTTTCAATCGGCTTTATGCCTGATGATTTGATTCAATCCGATGAGTCCTACGAATTTATCATAGGTAATCTCAATGGTGTGAAATCACCTCGTGATAAAAATGTCAAAGCTACAGTCATAGCAATTGTAGAGGAATTCTTCAATGCCAATAAGGCGACGATGTTGTTTTTATGCTCTACAAGTGACGGCAAGCAATTGATGAGAGGACGTTTGTTCAAGAATTGGTTCGATACATATAAGTATCGTAACCGATTTACAATGGTGACATCTACTTTGTTAGATGAATATGGAATAGACAATGTGGCTTCTGTAATTATCAGAAACGACAATCCTAATCTTGGTAAAGTATTGGCAGAATTTGGAGAAACGATAGAAATGTTTAGCCATAAGCCAAGTATAGGTTAATTAATGCATTTTTCCTCATTCGAGTGGCGACAAGCACAGAGCGATACTGCAATGAGGACCTATTCTGGCGGTCTTAATCTGCAAGCCGTCCCCCAGCGGTCCCATCCCGCAAAACTTGGCGCAGACCTCTGATGGTCCGCCAACCCAAGAGCGTAGCGGTTCCGAGCACCGAGTAGGGCGGTTTTCCTCTTCTTCCCTGAGGGGAGAAGAACGAGATGAGAGGTGGAGCCTTCCTTAACGGTAAGGAAGGACGGGTAGGTTTTCGAACAAATAGCACCGAGTAGGGCGGTAACATCCTTCCTTCTGAGGTTTCTGTCCCCTTGAAGGGGAACCGAAGCGGTCGTAAAGACCATTGAACGGAGGAATTCGAACAGAAATATGATATTAGGTAGGCGAAGCACGATTAGCATTGTTCATTAAGCTACTTTTCGCTTTTGGTGTGGAGCCTACCTTGCTTAAAACAATAATAAAAACCCATGAAAGGTATAGTGTTAGCAGGAGGTAGTGGTACACGATTGTATCCTATCACCAAAGGAATCAGCAAGCAGCTGATACCTATCTTTGATAAACCGATGATATACTATCCTATATCGGTTTTGATGTTGGCTGGTATCCGTGAAATATTGATTATTTCAACGCCTTACGATTTACCAGGTTTCAAACGCCTTTTAGGAGATGGAAGTCAATTTGGTGTAAAGTTCGTATATGCAGAACAACCTTCACCAGATGGATTGGCTCAGGCTTTCGTTATCGGTGAGAAGTTTATTGGTAATGACTCTGCTTGTTTGGTACTTGGAGATAATATTTTCTATGGTGCGGGATTTAACCAGATGTTGCATCAAGCAGTTGTTGATGCCGAGCAAAACAACAAGGCGACAGTCTTTGGTTATCGGGTAGGTGATCCTGAGCGTTATGGTGTAGCTGAGTTTGATGAACAAGGCAATTGCTTAAGTATTGAAGAAAAACCAGAGCACCCAAAAAGCAACTATGCTGTAGTAGGCTTATACTTCTACCCTAATAAGGTGGTAGAGGTTGCTAAACATATAAAGCCCTCTGCTCGTGGTGAATTGGAAATCACAACAGTAAACCAAGAGTTCTTGAAAGATAAGGAGTTAAAAGTACAGACGATGGCAAGAGGATTTGCCTGGCTAGATACGGGAACTCATAATTCTCTTTCTGAAGCATCCATTTTTATAGAGGTGTTGGAGAAACGCCAAGGCCTGAAGGTCGCTTGTTTGGAAGGTATAGCCTATCGGCAAGGATGGATTACTGCAGAGCAATTAAAAGAAAACGCTCAGCCAATGTTGAAGAATGATTATGGCAAGTATTTGCTTACCATTCTTGATGAAAGTGAGGAAACATTAAAACAAAACTTAGAATATTAAACATTTGTTTTTCTGTTTTTCTAAAACAGGAGACATATAAATCATATATCTTATGGATAAGAAAATAATAACAGTAACCTCTCCGTTACTGCCAAATTTGGATGATTTTCACGCTGAACTCCAGAAAATCTGGGACAGCAAGTGGATAACGAATAATGGTGATTATCACAAGAAACTGGAGGCTGCGCTTGCAGAATACCTCAAGGTTCCTTATGTCAGCCTCTTTACAAATGGTACATTACCATTGCTTACAGCATTGCAGGCACTTCGTATTACTGGTGAGGTAATTACAACTCCATATAGTTTCGTTGCTACTACACATAGTATTTGGTGGAATGGTTGCAAGCCAGTCTTCGTGGACATAGATCCTGCAACAGGTAATATAGATCCAAACAAGATAGAGGCTGCTATTACTCCTAGAACAACTGCTATTATGCCAGTGCATGTATATGGCAAACCATGCGATACAAAGGCAATTCAAGAAATTGCTGATAAGTATGGTTTGAAGGTCATTTATGATGCAGCTCATGCTTTTGGGGTAGAGGTAAATGGCGAGAGTATTTTGAATGCAGGAGATATGAGTACTTTGAGTTTCCATGCAACTAAAGTATATAACACTATTGAAGGCGGTGCATTGATTATGCACGACGAGAAAACCAAGAAACGCATCGATTACTTGAAGAACTTTGGTTTTGCAGGAGAAACCGAGGTTGTTGGTCCTGGTATCAATAGTAAGATGGATGAGATGCGTAGTGCATACGGTTTGCTCAACTTGAAGCAGGTGGATGCAGCTATTGAGGCCCGTCATCAGGTAGCTATTAAGTATCGTGAGGTTTTGCGCAATGTAGAAGGTATAACTTTCTTCGATGATGTTCCTGGCGTTCGTCATAACTATAGTTACTTCCCAATCTTCATCGATGCACAGAAGTATGGTATGACTCGTGATGAGCTTTATATGAAGATGAAGTCTCAGAATGTATTGGGTCGTCGTTACTTCTATCCATTGATTAGCGAGTTCTCTACCTATCGTGGTTTGGAGAGTGCTGACCCTACAAACTTGCCTAATGCTCATAAGATGGCTGATAGTGTAATTTGTTTGCCAATGCATCATGCTCTGAGCGAAGAGGATATTCAGAGAACATTGGATTGCATCTTAAAATAATAAAGGAATAATGGCACAGAAGAAAATACTCTTGTTGGGCGGTTCTGCCCAACAAGTGATTGCTATCAAGACTGCTAAGGAACTTGGTTATTATACTGTATTGTGTGACTATCTGTCTGATAATCCTGGCCAGTATGTAGCAGATAAATATTATAATGCCAGTACTACAGATGTTGAGGCTGTTTATCAAATAGCGAAGGACGAACAGGTTGATGGTATTCTTGCTTATGCTTCAGATCCAGCTGCACTTCCAGCTGCAATTGTTGCAGAGCGTTTAGGTCTTCCTACTAATCCAGCCAAGAGCGTAGAGGTCTTGGGCTTGAAATATCCTTGGCGTCAGTTTTTGCAGAGCCATGGTTTTGCTTGTCCTAAGGTTTATTCTTTCCATCCTGAAACCTCATTGGATGAGATTAAGGAAAATGCGAAGAATTTTACTTTCCCAGTAGTAGTTAAACCAACAGATTCTTCTGGTAGTAAAGGTGTAACTATGTTGGAAAACTGGGATGGCCTGGAGAAGGCAATCGCTTGGGCTGATTCATATTCTCGAAACAAGGTTTTGCTTGTAGAGGAATATATACAGAGAGGTTTCCCTTCAGTTGTTGGTGGTGACATCTTTGTTTGGGATGGAAAGGTTGTTCTCTATGGAGAGATGGAGTGCCTCAGAGACATCCAGAGAAGTCCGCTTATTCCAATTGGAAAGAAAAAGCCTTTGTGTACATCTGAAAAGCAAACTTTTAACATTCATAAGGAATTACAGCGAATTGTTACAGCTCTTGATATTCGCTTTGGTGAGCTGAATATTGAGATAATCCTCGATAAGAATGACAATGTTCATTTCTTGGAATTAGGTCCTCGTGCTGGTGGTAACATGATTCCAATTCAGCTGAGTGATGCATATGGTATCGACTTGGTGAAGGCAAATGTTCAAGCTGCGATGGGAGAGAAGCCAGAGTTCTTAGAACAACCTGTTAAGTCTTTACCTGGTTGCTTTATGCATTATGTACTTCATAGCTACGAAGCAGGTATTTTCAAAGGTGTTGAAATCGATGAACGCATTGCCAAGAATGTTTATCGTCAGGTAATCTATAAACAAGAAGGTGATCCTGTAGAAGTATTCGATGGCGCAGGTAAAGCTTTAGGTATTATCTTCCTTCATTTCGACACAGTAGAGCAGATGGAGGATTTTAGTAAGGATTATAATTCGCTTATTAAAGTTGTACTTAAATGAACGAAAAATCAACATCACCTATAGGCGGATATTTTGAATTGGAGTTGCCTTGTTTCCCGGAATACCATGCAAAAGCGATAGCTTTAAATAGTGGTCGTTTTTGCTTAGAGTATATTTTGAGATGTAGGAAATATAAGAAAGTGTATGTTCCCTATTTTACTTGCGATTCTGCAGTTGAACCTATAGTTAAGCTTGGTATTCCATACGAGTTTTATCATATAGATAAAAACTATCGTATCATTGATGATATCATCCTTCAGGAAAATGAAGCACTGCTGTACACCAATTATTGGGGATTGCATGATGACTATTGTTGGAAACTTGTAAGCAAGTATAAAAAACAATTGATTCTTGATTATACCCAGGCCTTTTTCTCTAGACCGATAGACGGGATAGACACTTTCTATAGTTGCAGAAAGTTCTTCGGCGTACCGGACGGTGGGTATCTTTATACAGATGCTATAGCAGATTTCGAATTAGAACAAGATGAGTCTTATACTCGAATGGATTCATTGGTTAAGCGAATAGATTTGTCTCCGGAAGCAGGTTATGATGATTTCCATAGAACGAGTAAGGCCTTCCATGATTTACCAATTCGTCGTATGTCGAACTTTACCAAGCGAATGATGCAAGGAATTGATTATGGTAGTGTTGCTCAATGCCGTTTGGATAATTATAATGTTTTGTGTAAACATTTAGGTGGCAGACAACTCAATTATGGTGAAGTTCCTATGATATTTCCATTTGAGTCGGAGCAAGGTCAGGGACTTCGTAAGAAACTGATAGAGAACAAGGTCTTTGTAGCAAAATACTGGCCAAATGTAGATGAATGGGCTGGTGAGAATGCTTTAGAGACTTGGATGGCAAATCATATTCTTCCTTTACCAATTGATCAGAGATATGGAAAAGAGGATATGGAAAGAATTTTAAATATAATAAATTGATAAAACAATGAAGAAACTATTGATGCTAGGTACTAGCAAAGCTAGTTGTGAAATGATAGAATATGCTAAGAGTCAAGGCATATATACAATTGTTACTGATTACTTAGCCCCAGAGAAATCTAAAGCTAAACTTATAGCTGATGAATATTGGATGATAAGTACTGGCGATTTTGATACATTGGAGAAAAAGTGCCGTGAAGAGCATATTGATGGTGTATGTAGTGGTATTAGTACCTTTTGTATTCCTGCGACAATGGAATTGTGCAAAAGGCTTGGGCTACAAGCATATTGTACTCCTGAATCTTGGCATTATACAATGAATAAGTACGATTTTAAGGCATTATGTCGCTCTTGTAATGTACCGGTGGCTACAGATTATTTTGTAAGCAATCCACCAACGGAGGAGGAACTTAACAACATCAAATTTCCTGTTGTTGTTAAAGCAGTTGATCAGAGTGCCAATCGTGGTATGAGTTATTGCCATAATAAGGAGGAGATTCTACCTGCGATAGAATATGCACATAGTTTCTCTAAAGATAGTAAGGTTGTTATAGAGCGTATGCTCAAAGGTGTAGAATATACTGCTTATTATGCATTGGTTAAAGGAGAGGCCTCATTAGTAAGTTTATTCTCAGATTTGGCTCAACCTGGAACTCCTAACAATTGTTATGCAGTAAACTCAACTGCTTGTGATAAGTTGGATGTATATTTAAAAGAGGTTGATCCATATTTCCGACAAGCTCTTAAGCAGGGGGGCATGAAAGATGGTGTTTGTTGGATAGAACTCATACTTGATGAAGATGGTCACTTTTATGTAATTGAAATGGGCTACAGAATGTCTGGCGATATGATGGCTATTCCTATAAAGGATGTTACAGGCTTTAATTCATATAAGTGGCTGGTAGATTATGCACTTGGTGCAAAATATACAGTTAATGATTTGCCTGTATCTCAAACAAAACTTTATAAGGATTGTGGTTGTGCTTATATTTTATGGTCAACCAATAAACAAGGTAAGATACATCAGATAGAAGGATTGGATGAAATACTTGCAGAAGAAGGTGTGCATCTCGCACCAAATGTTTATAATGGCGATAATTTCGTAGCTCATCAGTATTTGTTAACGTTTACATTTACAGGAAAAGATGTGGACTATGTATGCAACCAAATTGATAAGATAAACAAAACTGTTAAGGTTATTGACGAAGATGGAGAAGATGTTGCTATGAGATTTACAGATTTTGATGAATTAAGAAGAATTTATTACTGTAAATAAGTATGCCAAATTCTGATTTAAAGAAAAATCTCAATACACTTGATGTACTATCTGTTGCCTTTGGAGCTATGATTGGCTGGGGCTGGGTCGTGTCTTCTGGGCAATGGATAACATCTGGTGGTGTCTTAGGTACAGTTATTGGTTTTCTTATAGGTGGTCTGATGATATATTTTGTTGGACTTGCTTATGCAGAATTGACTACGGCTATGCCTAAATCAGGAGGTGTACAAAACTTCTGTTATGCAGCCTTTGGTCCTGTGGGAGCCTTTGTGAGTACCTGGGCATTGATATTGAGTTATGTTGGTGTCGTGTGTTTTGAAGCTGTATCATTTCCTACTATCATACAATATATTTTTCCTGGATTCTTAAAAGGATATTTATATACCGTAAAGGGCTTTGATATTTATGCATCGTGGTTGGTTGTGGCAATCATCACTGCTGCTATAATTGTTTATATCAATATAAAAGGAACTAAAAAGGCAGCCAAGTTACAGAATATCTTGACTTGTATTATTGCAGGAGTAGGATTGATATTAGTTGCAGGTTCTGCTTTCACAGGAAATACTGATAATATTAGCCAACAATTATTTGTTGGTGATAATACGATTTCTATTGTTGAAAATGTAGCTAAGGTTGCTATCATGACACCTTTCTTCTTATTTGGCTTCGATGTAATTCCTCAGGCAACTGAGGAGATAAATATGCCATTGAAGAGGTTGGGACGTATGATGATTCTGTCCATAGCAATGGCTGTAGGTTTTTATGCTTTGGTTGTATTGGCAATAGGTTATGTGATGAATGGCAATCAGATGGTGACATCAATGCAAGGTGCAGGATTGGTTACTGCAGACGCAATGGCTATCGCTTTTAATAGTCATACGATGGCAAAAGTATTGATATTGGGAGGACTTTGTGGTATCATTACCAGTTGGAATTCATTTTTAATTGGTGGTAGTCGTGTTATGTTTGCTATGGCAAAGTCAAGGATGATTCCTAGTAGCTTTGCAAAATTACATCCTGTTTATAAGACCCCAATTGTTGCATTGCTATTATTAGGTTTGACATCCATCGTGGCCCCATTCTTCGGCAGAGTTATGCTGGTTTGGATTGTTGATGCGGCTAACTTTGCTTGTTGCTTGGCTTATTGTATTGTGTCCTTGGCATTTGTAGTTTTAAGAAGGGAAAAATCTGATATGATAAGACCTTATCGAGTAAAACATGGTTATTGGGTAGGTTTTATGGCTGTGTTTATGTCGGGTCTTATGGCAGTGATGTATTTGATTCCTGGTTCATCTTGTACGCTGGTATGGCAAGAACAGATAATTGTCGTTGGCTGGCTGGTTTTAGGAGTTTTTTTAGGAATTAGAGGAAAAAGATTATATAAAGATTCATTTGCTTCTGGTATGGATATTTGAATTTTTAATCATTCTGTGCAGATTAGTATCCTTAGTTGGTGTGAAATAATATCTGGTATCAGTTAATTATATAATAGAAGTTTGGCTTCAATATTAAGAAGTATGCAACAGGAATCATTAAAAAACAAAACAATTAAAGGTGTAGGTTGGAGTGCTGCAGATGCTCTGTTAGGGCAGGGCGTGACATTTATTGTCGGTTTAGTATTGGCTCGTCTCTTGTCACCTGATGAATACGGATTGATTGGTATTTGCTTAATCTTTACAACGGTGTTAAATGGCATTGTAGATAGTGGATTTAGCAATGCTTTGATACGTAAGAAGGAAGTAACAGATGAAGACTATAATACTATGTTTACGACCAATATGGCAATTAGTATTGTATTGTATGTTCTTCTTTTTATAAGTGCGCCTTTAGTTTCGGATTTCTTTCATCGAATTGAATTGACGGCATTAGTTCGAGTTACAGGTTTGATATTATTTTTAAATGCTCTATCTATAACACAAGTTACAATTCTTACAAAAAACATAGATTTTAAGACAAAGACTAAAGCTTCTCTAGTTTCTGCCATAATTAGTGGTGTGATAGGCATTGCTATGGCGTTTATGGGATATGGCGTTTGGTCTTTGGTAGCCCAACAACTTTCTAAACAGTTGTTATATACTTTATGTTTGTGGGTGCTGAATAAGTGGTGGCCCAAGTTTACATTCTATAATGATAGTTTTAAGTATATGTGGGGCTTTGGTTGGAAACTCCTTGCTAGTGGAATTCTGAATAATGTTTGGAATCAGCTATACCAAGTAGTTATAGGAAGATGCTATACTTCTTCAACGCTTGGGCATTATACTCGTGCAAATGAATGTGCAAGTATCTTTTCTTCTAATTTGACAACTATCATTCAACGTGTTACATTTCCTGTTTTAAGTGAGCTTCAAGATGACAAGAAGAAATTATTGTTAAGTTACAGAAAATTGATAAAGGTATCTATGTTTGTTACTGTTATCTGTATGTTCGCTCTTGGGGCTATGGCTGAGCCAATGATTTATAGCTTAATAGGTCCTCAATGGCATCAAGCTGCAACGTTTCTTCCGTTTATATGTATAACGATGTCTTTGTATCCACTACATGCTATTAATTTGAACATGCTTCAGGTGCAGGGAAGAAGTGATTTGTTTTTATATTTAGAGATTGTAAAAAAAATAATTACTTTAATACCGATATTTATTGGTGCTTTTGTTGGAGTCTATTGGATGTTATGTGCATCTATTTTTACTGGCTTTATAGCTTTTTTACTTAATTCTTGGTTTACAGGAAAGTTCTTAAATTATTCTTCATGGCAACAGCTAAAAGATGTGCTCCCTTCATATTTGATTGCTCTTTTTATCGGTTTTATTGTATATTTGTTAAAATTTCTACCTCTTAGTTATAATTTAATATTCCCTTTACAGATTCTCGCGACAATAATTGTCGGTTGGATTGTAAATCGAATTATAAATCTAGAGGAGTATTGTGAGATAAAAAATATAGTTCTAACTGTTATAAAAAAATATGGGAAGAAATTTAATCATTAATTATCGGTCTTTTGCTGCAATTGGAGGTATAGAGGTTTATGTTGTAGAGTTGATAGACTTTATGATTAATCATGGTGTACATGTAATTTGGCTCAAGGAAGAAGATTCTGAAATTCATGACTCTTTTAAGAATATACTGTTAGATAGTAGGGTTGAAATTGTACCTGTTAGTAATAACCTTTTACTCTGGTTCCGATTCGGGAATTTTCAATTGAACCCTACTGACGAGAACGTTATGCTCTCTTTTATTGTTATGAGTAAATTAAAGGGAGAATCTATCGTACGACAATTTAAAGAATGTAATGTTAAGTCTATTTATGCGGTTCCTGATACCAAAGGATTAGCGTATTATATTGAGACTAATTTTTCTGGTATCTTTAGAAAAATTGTTTATAAGTTAATGGCTGATGTCCATAATAGGTGGCAGATGAACAATCAGTTGCTCTTTTTCGCGCATAAGCAAGTAGATGCTATGGCTGAAACTTATAAAATTAATATTAATAATGGACACCTGAAAGTCTTGAAGGAAATTAATGGAATACCTAATTTAGATATAGCCCATTTACAAAATAGATGTCGTAGGGAAAAATTTAATATAATAACTATAGGACGTTTAGATTTTCCGCATAAGGGATATATTCTTGGTTTGGTTAAATCATTTAACAGACTGAAAAAGAAATATCCACAATTGACATTAACCATCATTGGGGATGGCCATAGTAGAAATGATTTAGAAAAGGAGATTTCTACTTATGATGACAATGTTAGGGCAGATATCCGCTTGCTGGGTGCTATTCCTTCGGATAAGTTGCCTTTATATGTTTCTGATTCGCATTTAAATATTAGTGTTGCTGCTGGAGTTGGAGTTGGAGCTAAATGTGGAGTAATTTCCATACCTGCAAGGAATTATTGTACAGGAGAATGCGAGGTGTATGGTTTCTTGCCAGAAAATCGTCTTATGACGGTTGCTACTACTCCTGGTAATTTGGTGGATCCGTATATAGAAAAAGTCATTAATATGAGTGATGATGAATTCTATAGAATGTCAGTAGAATCATATAAATCATATAAAGATAATGAAGAAGTAGATCCATGGTTTGTTTTCAATGCAACACAAGATTACCGCAATTATATTTTGCCAAAATTTAAATTATATATTCTTATAATGATTAACTATCTCATGAAAGTAAAGTATTTCTTGACTTTTGAAGGATTTAATCGTCGTGAGATTATAAAACGTTTTTTTAAATTTAGCAGATAAAATTCGATTTTTGTTATGTCATATACTTTTTATGTCTTTTTGTATTGTCTTGTTTTATTCTTCTTAATGTTATTTAAAGGAGGAAAACGTAAATATGAGGTATATTTGCTATTGGTCTTGCCGGTACTTATATATGTTCATAGTTTTTTGGATCCTAATACGATTGTTGATTTACCTACATATCGAGAATCTTTTGCAGATGTAAGATTAACGAATATTTTTAATCCTGTAGATCTGGAAATCTATAGGTCTTTCCATAAGGAAGAATTCGGCTTTATTCTACTCTTAAAGTTGGTTGGTCTTTTCACTGATGATTTCAATGTATTTCTCTGTCTTTTTTCTGGTTTACTTTTGGGAGTATATTCATATGTTATATTAAAGCTGTCCCCCAATGTATGTTTATCAATACTCTTTTTAATGGTGATTGTCTTTGATCAATCCATTTTCGTTTTGAGACAACATTTATCTGTTGCTTTTGTCTTACTGACAATACCATCCATCATTGAACGTAAAATTTGGAGATTTATAGCTATAATGACAATTGCAATATTGTTTCATAAATCTTCTTTAATTTGGGGTATAATATACTTTATGTATGGAATGAAAAAACCATGGAAGATATTTATTACGTTAGGTATAGTTGCAATAGGATTGGGACTTATATTTAGTTTGTTGTCGTTTTTGGATGAACAATTATCGTTAGGATATTCATCTTATATTGAAGGAGAAAAGACAGGAAAATCTAATTTAGTTTCATTTTTCATAGGATTAGGCTTGTTTTTAAGTTATTTCTTTATCTGTAGAAAAAAAATTTTTGAAAATGGATTAATGAAAGTTTGTCTTTTGTCTTTATACGTTTATGTCGTTTTGAGTCTTGTGGGTATTAATATTAGCTTGTTGTCTAGGTTTACACTTGTATTCCAAACTTCATTATTCTTTGTCATACCTATTGTATGCAAAGTGCTTAAAAATAAATGGTTAAAGGTTGGATATGTATCATCTTGTTTGATTTGTTTTGCATATATCAATTATTTTGGCTCTTTCTCCGAGTACTTGGCAAATACAAAACTATTTGTATTTGGAACAGAACAAATGCTATTTTATCTTGTCTTTACTGGCATTACGTTATATAGCGTCATATATTTATATGAGAGTCATTTAAAGGCTGATAAGAAAAAAAGGCTGATAAGAAAAAAAGAGTTATCAACAACTCCTTCTAGAAAAAATAAGATGTATGTCTAAATAAAAATCATTTTTTCAGATTAACAACTGATAAGTTAGCTGTTTCAAACTTGAAGTGAAAAGTTCACTGCACTCTAAGTTGAAATAAAAACATTTTAGTGAACACATTAACTACAATTATGCAGAAAAGAGTATCCCTTATAGGTAATTTGGGTAATGCAGATGGATGTTTTAATGGACAAACTGTTAAAACTAAAATAGTTACTGACGAATTAATTAGATATTTTGGCAGTAATCAAGTTGATATTTTTAATACAAGCGCAGGATTGAAAGTGTTGTTTACCGCACCTTTAATTGCATTTAAAGCACTTAAAAGAAGTGATGACGTCGTTATTTTACCTGCGCAAAATGCGGTAAGGGTATTTGTGCCATTATTGGTGTTGTTGAATTTATTCTTTAAGGGCAAACGTATCCATTACGTTGTTATTGGTGGTTGGCTTCCTTCTTTTCTGAAACACAAACCTCTTTTGTCTTATTTCCTAAAGAAGGTGTATATGATTTATGCAGAAACTCATCATATGCAATCTGCGTTGGAGGCAAAGGGCTTTGTTCGTAATGTTACCTACATGCCGAATTGTAAGCCATTACGTATTGTTGATACTGACGATTTATCGGATAATTTTTCACAACCATATAAAATCTGTACGTTCTCTCGTGTTTGGAGTCAAAAAGGAATTGCGGAGGCGGTTGATGTTGTGATTAAGATTAACCAGAAATATGGTCGTGTCGTTTATCATTTAGATATATACGGGCAAGTTGAAGCAGGAGAGGAAGAATGGTTTGCTAACCTTCAACGAAAATTCCCTAATTACATAAAATACGGAGGTCTAATCGCATTTGATAAAAGCGTAGATGTGCTTAAATCATATTTCTTTTTGTTGTTTCCGACGAAGTGCCCCGGTGAGGGAATTCCAGGAACTATTATTGATGCATACGCTGCCGGGTTGCCTGTAGTTTCTTCATTATATCCGAATTTTGCAGAAATAATAGATGAGGGTGTTACAGGATTGGGATATGAATTTGATAATGTTGATGCATTTGAAAAGCTTTTAGATAAAATTGCTTGTAATCCACAGATAATCATTAACTTAAAAAGAAATTGTGTTAGAAAGGCAAAAATGTTCTTGCCTGAAGAGGTTTTAAATATATTAATAAAGAATATTTAATAAATAATGTGATATCTAGTATGAAAGACTTTAGTAAGATTAAAATAGCAGTAGCCGGTACCGGCTACGTAGGACTTAGTATTGCTACGCTATTGTCCCAGCACCATGAAGTAACTGCTGTAGATGTAATCCCAGAGAAGGTGGAGAAACTCAACAATAAGATTTCTCCTATTCAGGATGATTATATCGAGAAGTATTTGGCAGAGAAACCTTTGAAGTTGACTGCAACTCTTGATGGCAAGTCTGCTTATAAGGATGCTGACTTTGTAGTGATTGCTGCACCAACCAATTATGACCCAGTAAAGAACTACTTCGATACAACCCACGTAGAAGAAGTAATCGACCTGGTATTGGAAGTAAACCCAGATGCAGTAATGGTAATCAAGAGTACCATCCCGGTAGGTTATACCCGTAACCTCTACTTGAAGTATGCCAAGAAGGGAGTGAAGAAGTTCAACCTGCTTTTCTCACCAGAGTTCCTTCGTGAGAGTAAGGCTCTCTACGACAACCTTTACCCAAGTCGTATTATCGTAGGCTATCCAAAGGTAATTGATCGTCCTGAGTTTACAGAAGAAAATGAGGCAATCAATAAGGTAACCAATGTCGATATGATGATGGATGCTGCCAAGACTTTTGCTGCACTTCTCCAAGAAGGTGCCATCAAGGAGAATATTGATACACTCTTTATGGGTATGAAGGAAGCTGAAGCTGTTAAGCTCTTTGCCAATACCTATCTGGCTTTGCGTGTAAGTTATTTCAACGAGCTTGATACATACGCAGAGGTCAAAGGTCTTGATACCAAGGCTATCATTGAAGGTGTAGGTCTTGACCCACGTATTGGTACCCATTACAACAACCCAAGCTTCGGTTATGGTGGCTATTGCTTGCCAAAGGATACCAAGCAGCTCTTGGCAAATTATGCCGATGTTCCAGAGAACCTGATTGAGGCAATCGTTGAGAGTAACCGTACTCGAAAGGACTATATCGCAGATGCCGTTCTTCAGAAGGCAGGTTACTATAGCTATGCTGATGATAACAGCTATGATGCAAGCAAGGAGCACAACTGTGTGATTGGTGTTTATCGCCTGACGATGAAGTCAAACAGTGATAACTTCCGCCAGTCAGCCATCCAGGGAATCATGAAGCGTATCAAGGCAAAGGGTGCAGAGGTCATTATCTATGAGCCAACATTGGAGGAGGGTAGTACCTTCTTCGGTAGTAGAGTAGAGAACAACCTCGAAGCATTCAAAACCCAGAGCCATGCCATCATTGCCAACCGCTACGATGCTTGTCTGGATGATGTAAAGGATAAGGTATATACACGAGATATCTTTAGAAGAGACTAATTTTATGGAAGATTTCGGATTGGTATCAATTATCACTCCAACATGGGCGTGTGCTCCTTTTATCTGTGAAACAATAAGAAGCATTCAAGCTCAGACTTATCAGAATTGGGAATTGCTGATACAGGATGATTGTTCTACAGATAATACACTGGAGATTATCCGTCCATATATGGAAGATGATAGTCGAATCAAATATGAGTGCAATCCTAAGAATAGTGGTGCTGCCATTACTCGTAACAATGCTCTTCGTAGAGCAAAGGGCAGATGGATAGCATTCCTTGATAGCGATGACTTATGGATGCCTGAGAAATTGGAGCACCAGTTGGCTTTTATGGTGAAGAATGGTTATGTCTTCTCTTATACTCGTTATGAAGAAATGGATGAGAATTCTCATCCAACTGGTGTTATGATTACGGGGCCTAACCACGTCACAAAATTGGGAATGTATTCTTTCTGTTGGCTTGGATGTCTAACTGTGATGTATAACCGTGAAAAGGTAGGTTTGATCCAGATAGAAGACATTAAAAAGAATAATGACTATGCGATGTGGTTGCAGGTGTGCCAAAAGGAAGATTGTTATCTCCTTGATGAATGCTTGGCAAAATATCGCAGAGGTAGAGTTGGTAGCGTTTCGACTCACGGTTACGCAACTATGATTAAGTGGCATTATAAACTCTGGCATGAGGCAATGAAGATGAATCCTATATCAAGTTTGTTCTGGACAGGAATGAACTTGGTATGTGGCGTATTCAAGAAGATTCATTATGTGAAAAAATAACTATGATTTTCAAAAGATTATTTGATATTGTAGCATCCCTATTTGGATTGCTCTTGATATGGTGGATATTCCCGCTGGTGGCTTTTCTTATTCATAAGAAGATGCCGGGTGGCTCGGCTTTCTTTGTTCAGAAGAGAGTGGGCAAGGGGGGAAAGTTGTTTAAGTGCCATAAGTTCCGCTCGATGGTGGTGAATCATAATGGTTCATCGGTATCGGTGGCGGGTGATAGCAGAATCACTCCGTTTGGTGCGAAGCTCCGCCATTATAAGATTGATGAGTTGCCTGAGCTTTGGGATGTGCTGATTGGCAATATGAGTTTCGTGGGTCCCCGTCCTGATGTTCCTGGTTATGCAGATAAACTGGAAGGAGATGATAGGGATGTTCTGAAGCTTCGTCCGGGTATCACGGGTCCTGCTACGCTGAAGTATCGCCTGGAGGATGAAATGATTTCTGAGTATGTGGCAAAGAAACAGGCAGAGGGTGATGCTCGCCCTATGCAGGAGATTGCCACAGAGTATAATGACAAGGTGATATACCCTGATAAGGTTCGCCTTAACTGCTATTATTATCGCCATTACTCCTTCTGGAAGGATATCGAAATGATATTCGCAACAGTGCTTGGTAGAAAGGTGAAGTTTGCAGGGGAGGAAGTATAGCTTTTTGTGATTATGAACTTCTTTAGTTTACGAAATAATCAATAAATTATGTTCTTGACAAGTGAAATTCCTACTAGTTGGATAGATTTGCAAGATAAGGTTTGTGAATATCTTGTTCAGGCAGGTTATCATGCAGAAACAGCAAAAACAATTGATACCGTTAGAGGTAAAGTTGAAGTCGATGTTTATGCAACTGCAGAGGATGAAATGCTAAAACGGTTTATCTGTGAGTGTAAATATTGGGATAGTGCAGTTCCAAAGGAAAAAATACATGCTTTTAGAACTGTTGTTCAGGATTCAGGTTCTATGTTTGGCATTTTTATATCAAAGTCGGGATATCAATCAGGGGCAATAGAAGCTGCTTCTTGTTCTAATGTTTTGTTGAAAGATTGGAATTCATTTACTGATATGATATCACTTAAATGGTATAAAAATAGGTTGAGAAAACTGTTCAAAATAGCAGGACCTCTTTCTATTTATACTGATCCGCTCGATGTGCCAGAAGAGATATTTAAAAATGAAATAGATCGAGAAAAATACAAGGGCTTACTACATAAATATATTCGTGACTATGCAGCCGTTCAATCTATGGAAATGGGTGATTTTAAGAAAAAATCTGTTGATTTGGATGGTCATCATTTTGTTGATGCTAATAGTTTACTTGATTATTTGGAAGCTGTTTGTAGTATAGCAGTTAAAGAATTTGAAGATTTATTTCAAAACTATCCTATTGAGCAATGGAAATTAGAATGTCTTGACCATATGGGTGTTTCCATGTTACCAGATTTTATTAATGGATGAATTTTATGAATGGCTGAATCCTCGGATTCCTATAGAATATGTGCTTATTTCCTTTCTTATGCTTTCTGTCGCAATCGTGATTGGGATGCTGGTGATGAAGGGGAGTAGGGCAAAGAAGTTCGTGCTTGGGACTTTGCTTGCGGAATATTACTTTCTGGTGCTTTGTTCTACTGTGATTTGTAGAGCAAGTCATGGGGAACTACATATTGAGTTGGTTCCATTTTGGAACTATCTTGATATTTGGAATCGGGTGGATTATCCGGGTGATTTGATTGAAGTGTTGCTGAATATTGCACTCTTCGTGCCGATAGGATTGCTGCTTGGAGGAATTGGTTTTAAAACCAAGAAGGTTCTCTTATCGGGAATCTGCTTATCGGGGATTATTGAGGTTTCACAATTCGCCTTCTGTAAAGGACTTTGTGAAACGGATGATGTAATGCATAATAGTGTGGGGGCATTCCTAGGGTATCTGGGATTCCTAGGAATTCTTAAAGGGAAAAGAAGGTATTTTTAAAATCATCCCGTCCTTCTTTACCATTAAAGAAGGCTCCATCGACATTATTGGTTATCCAATATTTCCATCATTTCTGCAGCTGTAATCACCTGCGGTTCTTTTGGAAAATGCTTGAGGTTGCCGGTAACCAAGAAGGAATCTTCCTTGCTAAGGCATACTTCATAGAAGACTCGGTCGTCCTCATCTGGCATTTCTCCACCATAAGGGAAACGAGAAGAATCAATTCCGTTTTCCTTGACATGTTCTATAACAGTGCTGATTTCTTCCTCTGATAACTTGAATTTTGCACGATGGAGCACTTCATCGTATTCTTTTATAATGTCATCATTATATAAAGGTGTAATGCGATGAAGGAACAAACTTTCTAGAACCCTTGCTGTTGAAGCATTAGAGTTGTGAGTGATAAGGGCTGATACAAATATGTTTGTATCAATGACTGCATATACCATTGCGTTCTTTTCTTAATCGTCTGACTTCTCTGATTTCTTCATTAATCTCATCGAGGGTGAGTTCCGGGGTTTCACCTCTTTCTGCTTTAGCTCTAAGTTTCTTGAACGCAGCCTTTGCTTTTGCAGTCACTTCATCATCTTCTTCATTCTTTGCCTGAATGGAGAATGGAATGCTCTTACTGCGAATTACTGCCTTAACAAAGATGTTGATGGCGGTATTCGCACTCATACCGAATTGCTCGCAGAGTTTATCAAACTGTGCTTTCTGCTGATTGTCCATACGGACTGTCATTGCTGTCTGTGCCATAAGCCGATAATTATAAAGTTATACATTCTGATTGCAAATATACATCATTATGACGTAAAATGGTGCAAGATGGCTCGTAATTTAACAAAGATTAAATTTTAAATACAATATACAAATGGAAGAAAGAAAGACTATTTATCTTTGTCTGGCTCACATGAGCGAGACTGGTGAGGAACAGAAATATGTGAAGGAGGCTTTTGATACCAACTGGGTGGTGCCTCTGGGTCCTAACGTGAATGGTTTTGAGGATGATCTCAAGGCTTTCGTTTCAAAAAACAGCGATGGCTCTGAGTTGTCTCGTGAGGTGGTAGCGCTGAGTGCTGGTACTGCTGCCGTTCACTTGGGTTTGCTGGCTTGTGGCGTAGGCCCTGGTGATGAGGTTTGTGTGCAGAGCTTTACTTTCTGTGCTTCTTCTCATCCTATTACTTATCTCGGTGCTACTCCTGTTTTCATCGATTCTGAGCCTGATTCATGGAATATGGATCCGGAGTTGCTGGAGAAGGCGATTATCGACCGCAAGGAGAAGACGGGTAAATATCCTAAGGCGATTGTTCCTGTTGCACTCTATGGTATGCCTTATGATTGCGATAAGATCATGGCGATTTCAGAAAAGTATGGTATCCCTGTAGTGGAGGATGCTGCTGAGGGCTGTGGTTCCAGATGGAAGGGTCAGGTATTGGGTACATTCGGTAAGTTCGGCGTATTGTCATTCAATGGTAACAAGATGATTACTACTTCTGGTGGTGGTGCCTTGATTTGTCAGGATGCCGAGAGCAAGAACAATGTGATGTGGTATGCTACTCAGGCTCGTGATGCTTATCCTTACTATCAGCATACTGCCATCGGTTACAACTATCGTATGAGTAATGTCTGTGCAGGTATCGGTCGTGGTCAGATGACTGTTTTGGAGGATCACATCGCTCACCATAAGCATGTTCAGGAGTTGTATAAGGAACTCTTGAAGGATGTTGAGGGTGTAACCTTGCATGAGGCGCCTAATGCCGACTATGATTCCAACTACTGGCTCTGCACCATTACACTTGATCCTAAGCTGAAGATTCAGGGTCAGGAGAATGCGTACAAGGAGGTAGTGAAGACAGCTGTTGGTGGAGCTGCTGGTGTGATTCATATGGTGGATACTCCTACAACTGATTGTCAGCCAAATGAGAATGTGGAGGCTTTGCGTGTCTTTATGTTGAGCAAGAAGATTGAGGCAAGACCTGTGTGGAAGCCTATGCATAAGCAGCCAGTATATCAGGATGCTCCTGCATACGTGAATGGTGTAAGTGAGGCTATCTTCAAGGTAGGTGTCTGCTTGCCAGCTGGTCCGATGGTATCGGACGATGATGTTCGTTACATTGTAGAAAGTATTAAAGAGGCGATTGTATAATCGCCTCTTTATTACTTTCTGTCGAGAAAGGGATGTTTTCTGCAACTCAGTTTCTTCTGTAAGAAGTGTGCTCTAAAATCATCCCGTCCTTCTTTACCATTAAAGAAGGCTCCACCTTTCTCACCAAGCCTCTCTTTCCTCAGGAACGAGAGGATGTAACCGCCCTCCGGTGCTCGGAACCGCTGCGCTATAAGGTTGGCGGGGCATCAAAGCCCTGCGCCATATTGCGGGCTGGGACCGCCTGGGGAATAGTAGTTTATAGTTTACTGTTAATAGTTCACAGTTGATTTTGTAGTAATTTGCTGATAACTTGCAGATTTCTTGTGATTTTCTTGGTGGTTTCAAGAAAAAAGCGTAATTTTGGCGGCATCTAACATAAAATACAAAGGTATGGAAGGAAATAGATATAAAATAACAGAAGATAATGCTGCGGCTGGTATGGTTGCTGAGCCAACTCCGACCGTAAGATCTTCTTTGTCTGTTCAGGAAATGAGACATTGTCTTATGGATGCAATATATTCTTCTAAGGATATTGATAAATTATACACCTGCTTAGTTATTCTTAATGGTAAGCCGGTAAAAGAATATCGTAGTAAGTATCGTACTAAGACGGATGCAGAACTTTCCGCAGAGTTGTCACAATTCCCATCTTGGGATGAAATGGAACATCCAGATTTGTCGAATATTGATTATCGACAATATAAGCATAAGAAGTCGCCAAGAACAATTAAAGCAATATCAAAATGGCTGTAACTAGAGTGAATCAAGGAGAAATTGTAGAGGTTCCATTTGAATTGCCTGATGGAAGCATCTTACCACACCCTGCATTGGTTATTTCAAATGAGTATTTACAGGATTATGAAGATGGCTTGTTTTATGTTCGTTCTTTGTTACTCATATCATTGACCAGTTTAATGTTGATGAAGTGATGAAACGTAGCAATACGTATTTAAAGGCACGTTACTTTGATTATGTTGTTGATGAAATTATCAAGAATGTAATTGGTGGAAAAGAGGAATAATTGGTTGAGGTACAATGAAGTTTCATTAGATTGTAATATATTACCTTTGCATCCGTAATCAAAACAGTTTGATAATGGAACCAAGGGAATATTTCGAAAAAGTGATGCAGGATTACAACCAAAATCGTAAAGGTCGTAGCTTGCGCAAGTATTGTAAGGAGGAGACAGTGGATTATGACTGGCTCATTGAGTTTAAGAAATCATATCGTTCAAATCAGCTTCAACCAGATGAAAACAAAAAGCTAGGCGAAGGTGAGTTTATCGCTTTGACAGTTGAGGAGAATTTTGTTCCTGAGAAGTTGAATGACATTAATTTTGGCGATTATATAGAAGATATACTCACCCGACTGATGGAGGGGGAGCAAGACTTCATGTCCCTAATCCCATGTAATTATAACTCGAACAAAAAGGTGAATGTCAAGGCTGCCTAATTGGTAGCTTTGGCAATACCAATTAATAATATGCTTTTTTTGAAAAATGTTGGATGTGCTAACTGCTGAAAATCAGTAGTTACGTTCTAACGGTGATTTACTAAAAAAGAAATAATTATGGAAGGAATGTATATTGTTTTAGGTGGTGTAGGAATCGTTGCATGCTGCCTTTATCTTTGGTCTGCTTTTACGAAAAGCGGTAAGAAGTGGATTGAGGGTCTCTAGGGGAAGGATGTAATCGTCTTTCTGGGCTCGAAACCGCTACGCTATAAGGTTGGCGGACCATCAAAGGTCTGCGCCAGGTTTTGTGGGCTGGGACCGCATGGGGGGAAGGTGGTTATAGTTTATATCCAGGTAATTTGCTGATAACTTGCAGATTTCTTGTGATTTTCTTGGGGATTTCGAGAAAAAAGCGTAATTTTGCGGCTGAATGTTGAACTAGAATAAATAGGAGGAAGAATATATGGATACAACAAAGTTAACAAGGGAAGAGGCTCTACGCCGTTGGAATGCTTCTAAGGAAAACAAACGTAAAATGGTGGAGAAACTGGAGAACTTGGTTCGCAAAAGCTGTCTGGAACGTACTGGTAAAGAACCTATAGGGGTAGAAGTATGGTAATAGAAAAAATGTCTCTGGCTGTGATTAATGCCAATTCGCCCTATGAGGTAAAAGTGGCTCTAGCTGATGATACATTGTGTTTCATCACAGATTATGATGCTGAAATTTTCGTAACTTTTGAAAGGGATGATATACTTCATAATGGGTTGGTTTATCAATTTGGTATCTCTAATCCGAAGGGAGTGAAGTCTCCTCGTGATCCTAAGGTGCGAGAGACTATTCTTGCCATAGTGGAGGAATTCTTTGCAAAGAACAATGCGGCATTTCTTTATATCTGTGATACAAGTGGTGGCATGCAGAAGATGCGTAATCGCTTATTCAAATACTGGTTTGGCATCTACGGGGAAAGAAAGGAGTATGTTTTCCTGCCGCAAACGATTACAGACGAGGAGGGTAATGATAACTATGCAGCACTAATCATTCGTAAGGATAATCCTCAATTCGCTGATTTGGTAAGCGAGTTCATGGCTACCGTGAATTTACTAAATACTAAGCCGGAAGATTTTGATGAATAGATTTATATAATAGTGCCGTAAATATTCTTTTACCTTTGCACCATGATTTTAAATTTTTCAAATTATGGTACAAGGCAAGAAACAATTAAACCGCAAGCCAAAGTTCGCCGAGGTTGTAATCGGTGACAATAAGACGAAGGAGAGGCGTGAGTCTGCAAAAAGGTACAACATTGTTTTGAGATATGCAATACGGCGTTGAGCGGATACTTACGATGGGAGTGAAATTCTTCGAACCACCTAGTTTTCTCCTTCCAAGGAGAACTCCATAAAGTCTTACTAAGCCTCTCTCTTGCCCAAAGAGAGAGGCTTTTTATTTAGCCATTATGAATGGTTGCGCTCTTTCCTTAGTCGTCTGACTTCTCTGATTTCTTCATTGATTTCATCGAGAGTCATTTCTGGGAATTCACCTCTTTCTGCCATAGCCCTAATTTCTGCGAATGCTGCTTTTGCTTTTGCAGTTACTTCGTTCTCTTCCTGCAGGGCTTTCTGCCGGTTATCCTTTCGGATGGTTTCTGATGTCTGTGCCATAAGCTTTTCATTATTAACGTTTTACTTTCTGAGTGCAAATATACGGTATAATGGTGTAAAATGGTGAGAAGTGACTCTTGATTTAATAAATATTAAGCTTTTTGGAGGGTCACATCGCTCATCATGAGCATGTATAGGAGTTGTATAAGGTGGGCTGGATTCGCCTTGCTAAAGGTATGTAATACAATACATTGGAGACAGAGGAATATTATTATTCTTTGTCTATTCGCTTTAGTTCTGTTTTCATCTTTTTACCATAGGCTTCGCCTCGTGGAGAAAGATATTGAAAGAATATAGTATCGCCAGAAAACTCAATTTCTAGAGTAAATAGCGCTCTATAGTCTCCTAAACGAATTCTATATATATTACGATACCCAACAAGTTTCTTGCAGTCAGAGATATCTTGAATGTCTTTGGCTGCTTTAACTTCTACTATCGTACGTTTTAAAGAATCGAGCATCTTGCCAGAAAGACGTTTGGAAGCTTTGATAAAGGCTTTGGAAAATTCGACTTTCATACGCCTAACCACTTTTCAAAATCTTCTTGTTCTTCTTTGTTGGCACGGATGAGACCCTCTGGCTGCTCTTTTCTTAATTTGGCATAGAGCTTCGCGTCTTCGTAATCCTCGGCTATACCATTAAGTATATCCTCTATATAGTTTTTGAGGTTGGTTCCCTTCTGAATAGCCATAATGGATAGGGTCTTAAAAGTATCATCTTTTAAGTCGATGATCTTTCTTTTAGAAGGTGTTACTGAAACTGTACTCATAATTGTATTTGTTTAAATGGTTCTATTTTGGTGCAAAGATACATAATATATTCCATATATATGGTATATCTTGATATAAAATTAATAAAGATTAATAGTAGAATGAGAATGAAATAACAGCTTTTTTGCGAATTTCTTGGTATTCTAAAGGATTCCCACAGTTTTTTTTGATCTATGCGGTCGGATAAAGGGCACGCAGATGGCGCAGATGACGCAGATCTTGACCTGTTCGGTCTGGGATTTTGCAGATTTCGGGAGATTTTGCTGATGACTTGCAGAATTCTTTCTTTTTTCTTGGTAGTTTCGAAGAAAAAGCGTACTTTTGTGGCAAGTTAATAAACTAAATAATAGGAGATAAGATTATGGCAATAGATATAAAGGTTATTCCAACTCTTCATGGTGATGAAGCTATGCGCTTTATCAATAATGCTGATGAGGTAATGAAAAGTAAAGAGCGTGTTGATTTTTCTGAGAAAATAGCTATAGCTCGTGCTATATTAAAAAAAGCAGGAATGTAATCATGGGATTTTTATTAGATAAGTGTAAACTTAAAAAGATGGATGACGAGATTCTTTCAACTTGCCATTCTTTTACTTGTGGAGATGAGGATTTGGATGATTTCTTTCTACACGATGCAATGCGTTATAAAGCAGAATTGCTTGGTAAAACTTATTGCTTTGTTCTGGATGATGATCCTAAAACCATTGTTTGTATGTTTACTTTGTCTAATGATAGTATTAGAGTAGATGTTATACCTAATAGTCGTGGTCGTAAACTGTCTCATGATATTCCTAGAGAGAAACGAATGCGTAGGTATCCTGCTGTACTTATAGGAAGGCTTGGAATTAATGTTGACTTTCGTCATCAAGGTATAGGTTCAGAATTATTGGATTTCATAAAATCTTGGTTTGTCGATGAAGATAATAAGACAGGATGTCGTTTTTTGATAGTTGATGCCTATAACTGTATGGTTCCATTGGATTTTTATCAAAAGAATGAATTCTTGTTTTTGTTTTCGACGGAACAGCAAGAAGCTGAGAATCTTGGTTATGACATGACCAAGTCGTTGCATACGCGCCTCATGTATTATGATTTGAAGAGGTTAACTTCAAATTGAAAAACGTATTAATACTATGCGCCATTTGTATTATCAGAAGTTTGACAAGACCTAGAGTTTTAAAGATTTGTGGACCAAGCAACATTGCAATCTAATATCAAAAAGATGAGATTTGAAAATATAGAAATTAATCAAGATATTAACTGGATTTTATCTTCTTCTGTGTTTCATAAGCTGAATTAAAAAAGTCAAGATAAGGTAAGAAAATGGATAAAGGATAAAGAATACCAATTATTCTTTAAAAGCGATGAAGAAATACAAAAACTTGGTTGGAAGGATTTTGCAAACAAGTATTGATAGCTTGCTACGGCTTGCTGTTGTGGGCTTGTTGATTACTGATTTCTTCATTGATTTCATCGAGAGTCATTTCTGGGAATTCACCTCTTTCTGCCATAGCCCTAATTTCTGCGAATGCTGCTTTTACAGTTACTTCGTCCTCTTCCAGCTGGGCTTTCTGCGGGTTGTCCTTTCGGATGGTTTCTGACTATTTTACTCGGATTACGCACGGAATTCAGACGGATTAGACCTATTCGGTCTTGGGCTGAAACCACATCGTTTAGGTTCCCACAGATTTCACGGATTCCCACAGATTTTTTTGACCTATGCGGTCGGATAAAGGGCACGCAGATGGCGCAGATGACGCAGATTTTGACTTGTTCGGTTTGGGGATTTCGCAGATTTCGGGAGATTTTGCTGATGACTTGCAGAATTCTTTGCTTTATTTTTGGTGGTTTCAAGAAAATGCGTAATTTTGCATCTATAGTTAAACGTTTAAATTATAGGAGGATAGATTATGGTTGTTTATGTTGCAAACCCACTTTATGATGCAGTGTTCAAATACTTGATGGAGGATAATCGTATCTCTAAGACCATTCTGTCAGCATTGTTGAAGAAGAAAGTTATCGATGTGAAGATTCGCAGGAATGAATATGCAAATCTGACTCGTCGTGAATCTATCTCCATGTTCAGAATCGATTTCGCTGCTACTGTTTTAGATGAAGACAATCAGCCACATTTGATGTTGATTGAGCTTCAAAAGACTTGGCTGCCAACTGAGACTTTGCGTTTCCGCCGGTATCTTGCTCTGCAATATAACAACGAGGAGAATATGCGGAAGGAAGAGCATGGAAAGTATGCTATTCCTATGGTTGCAATCTACCTCCTTGGACATTGTGTCGGTGAGATAGAAGAACCTGTTATATATGTCAACCATCATGCTTATAATTATGATGGTAAAAAAGTAGAGGCGGGAATTCCTGATCCTTTTGTTGAGAGTTTGCAGCATGATAGTATCATAGTGCAGGTTCCTTTGTTGCATGGTAGGGTTAACAATCGCTTAGAGAAGGTTCTTTGCTTGTTTGACCAGACGAATGTTGCGGATAATAAAAAGGTAATCAAGGTTGATGATAAGCAGTTTGAGGGTGACAATGATATGGAATATATTGTTCGTCGTCTTCAATCGGCTGCAGCTGATCCTGATATGAGGTATCAGATGAATGCTGAGGATGAATTCTTCTCAATCTTAGAAGAAAAAGATACCCTAATAATGCAATTGAATGAATTGAAGGAGAAGGATGAGATGCTTCGTAAGATGATTAAGGGAATGCAGGAAAATGGCATGTCGCTTGATGAAATTGCTAAGATGTTGAATAAGACAGTGGATGAAGTAAAACAGATTCTTTAGGTAGTATCTTGTAATTGACAGTTATGAAGATAAAAAGCATAAAGATAGAAAAATTATATGGTAAGTCAGATTATATTAGCTACGCATTCTTCTGGTATCATTATGGATGGATGGGAACAACTGGTTACTAATATTTCTGATTTGATTTCTATTTCTGATTAGATTTTGTATACGTATATGACAACTTTTTTCGTAAAGGTTTACGAAATATAGATATAGACCTATTCGGTCTTTGAATTTCGCAGATTTCGGGATAATTTGCTGATAACTTGCAGAATTCTTTCCTTTTTCTTGGTGGTTTCAAAGAAAAAGCGTATTTTTGCGGCAGAAGTGTTAAATATAGAAGGAATTGATTATGAGAAGTATGAATAAAATGTCGGCGGAGGATATCGCTAAGCTTAAGGCGGTAGCTTTGTATGTCTTAGACAAATGTGGTGAAACGGATTTCATTCATTTGTTTAAGATTATCTATTTTGCGGAAAGGAATCTCTATGCAAAATATGGTCAACATTTAGTTAAGGATACTTTTATCGCCATGGAACACGGACCGGTTCCCTCTCATCTTTATGATGCCTTGAAATTAATGAATGGCAAGGGAAACAATAAGGATGTCAAAGCTATTAGCGATTCTTTGTTACCTGCTGGTGGGGAATGCGCTTGGTTTTTTGTGAAAGCTGGCGAAAAGCCTGACTTGGACGAATTGAGTAAAGCTGAGATAGAAGCGTTGGATGCTGCCATTGATAAATACAAAGATATGGATACCAAAACTTTGTCTGAGCTATCTCATGATTCTGCCTGGCATGAGGCATGGGATAAGAATCATAATGCTGTTATGACCTCTCTGGATATTGCAAAAGCAGGTGATGCTTCTAATGAGTTTTTAGAGTATCTCCAGGAACAGGAATTTATAGATTCTATTTTGGAGGCTTAGGCTATGGTGAACTTCAAAGAATTGCTGGGAAATAATAATCAGCTTCAAAACTTGCTCCTTGATACAGTTGAGGAAGGTGAAGTTTATCGTCTTTGTATGACAAAAGAAGAAGGTATTATTCCTAAAAATAAAGGAGATGAAGGGAGAAAGAAGTTCTTTGTAGTTGTGGGTAAAGACCAAGAAGGAAATGCGATTGGTTTTGTACTTATCAACTCAGAAATCAATAAGCACCTTCCTGAAAGTAGAAGGAAATTGCACTATTTATTGAAGGCTTCTGAGTATGAATTTTTGGGTGACCAAGATAGATTTGTCGATTGCTCTGATTTTAAAAGAATTTCAAAGGAACGATTTGCAGAATTGTTTTCAATAGATAAGATGAAGGGAAAAATTAATAAGAATGATTTGGTAGAAATAAAAAAGGCTATTTGTTCTTATGAGAATGTTTCCATGAAGTTGTTGAAACGTTTTGGATTGATATAACAGGGAAATTTATTGTGATTTTCTTGGTGGTTTCGTAGAAAAAGCGTAATTTTGGCGGCTGAATGTTGAACTAGAATAAATAGGAGGAAGAATATATGGATACAACTAAGTTAACAAGGGAAGAGGCTCTACGCCGTTGGAATGCTTCTAAGGAAAACAAACAAATGGTTGCGCTCTTTCCTTAGTCGTCTGACCTCTCTGATTTCTTCATTGATTTCATCGAGAGTCATTTCTGGAAATTCACCTCTTTCTGCCATAGCCCTAATTTCTGCGAATGCTGCTTTTGCTCTTGCTGTTACTTCGTCTTCTTCCTGCAGGGCTTTCTGTGGATTGTCCTTTCGGATGGTTTCTGATGTTTGTACCATAGCTTATCATTATTAACGTTTTACTTTCTGAGTGCAAATATACGGCAATATGAAGGAGAATGGTGCAGAAGGGGGAATCTTTTAATATAGATTAAGGTTTTTCGACCTGCTCGGTCTTGAGATAAAGGGCACGCTGATTTCGCAGATGACGCAGATCTTGACCTGCTCGGTTTGGGATTTCGCAGATTTCGGGATAATTTGCTGATAACTTGCAGAATTTTTGCTTTTTTCTTGGTGGTTTCGAGAAAAAAAGGTAACTTTGGCGGCAGATTGCAATCAAAGAATTTAAAAAGGAGAACTATTATGGATAATTATAAAGTTATACGTTCTGATTGCAAATATACATCATAATGGCGTAAAATGGTGCAAAATGGCATATAATTTAATAAAGATTAAACTTTAAATACAATTCACGGGGGCTTTTTTCATACCCAAATGTTAAAGTTTAGTTAATATAGCAAAAAAGCTACCTAAACATTTGGTAGCTTGTTGCTTTTTTGCTACCTTTGCATTGTCAAAATGACAAAGAGTTCATTGATTTTATGAAAACAAAAGATTTGATTATGAGATTGAGAGATGCGGGATGCGTCCTGTCTCGACATGGTGGAAATCACGACAAGTGGACTAATCCTAAAACGGGTGTGTCGCAGTTCGTACCAAGACATAGTGGAGAGGTTCCTACGGGACTTGCCAATAAAATCTTGAGAGACTTGGTTGGGGGTTAGCCCCAACCTTCCACCTTCAAATCCTTTTGTATTTTATGAGGGATATGGACTCTTTTTTATAAGATAACAATAAAAATATTATATTAATATGAAGGTACAGATTATAGTGGAGCAGGCATCTGATGGCAAGTTTTGGTGTTATACAGAGCAGGGCATCGGAGATGTTGGTCTGAGTGCCATTGGTGACTCTGTGGCAGCTGCAAAAGCTGACTTGATGGAGTGCTACGAGGAAGCTAGGCAGGATGCTGAGGAGAACGGCAAGACGTTTCCTGAGGTGGAGTTTGAATATAAGTACGACCTTCAGTCGTTCTTCAATTACTTCTCGTTCCTCAATGTCTCGGACATCGCAAAGAGAGCGGGCATCAACCCATCGCTTATGCGGCAATATAGCAGCGGTGTCAAAAAAGCTGGAGAGAAGACATACCAGCGACTCAACGCTTGCATGAGCAATATTAAAGCGGATTTACAAGCAGCCGTCTTTTGATGGTTGTGTTTTCATAAAGTAATTAAATGAACTCTTAAGCCTCTGGTGCGTGATGCATCGGGGGCTTTTTTGTGCGGAATCTGCACGAAAATCGGGGCAGCCTGCGGAAAAAACGTTAAAATCGAACCAAACATAACATTTATTTGAGTGATATTATCAACAAAGCCCCAACCTTTACGACAAAGCCCCAACCTTATGTGCGGGAACATAAGATTGGGGGAGGAAAGAGAGATGAGAACGGAAAATTATATGTGGAAATGGATGTTGGAGAGCCACTTCTTGACATTGAAAGATGGACACTCCTTGTGGACACCGGGGAGATCTCTGTGGCCTAGGATCTCGGCTTCAGGATAGTCGGTACAGAGACTCTTCAGAAGCTCTCTCATCGCTGCCTTCTGCGCTGGCGTGCGGGTGTCGGCAGGACGACCATTGGCATCCAGACCACCCTCGTAACAGATGCCGATGCTGTGGGCGTTGTAATGACGGGCATGAGCGCCAGGCTCCGACTCCGGACGGCACGGATAAATCACTCCGTCCTTCGTGATGTAATAGTGATAACCGATGTCACGGAAACCACGCGCTAAATGACACGCCTCCAATTCGCCTACCGTGAAGTCCTGGGTGACTCGGGTGGCACTGCAGTGGATGACGATTAAATTGATCTTTCTGTTCTTGTTCATAGGCAACTCTTGTTAATGAATACTGATTACAGAATACTGATAACTGATTACAGAATACTGATTACTGATGATGGATTCATTACAGTCCCTTGCAGCTCTGCACACAGACGGCAGAAGCGATGGCGGTAAGTACTGTGATGATAAGATTGATGATCTTCTTGATGGTTTCTTTTCTCATGGTCTGATGATTTACTAAAACTTGATTTACTAAAACTTGATTCAACTGAAATGTTCATAACTAGGGAGATATCCTAAGAAGGAAGCCTATCACCCAGACACCCGTTCAGAGCTTGCTTTTGATGATTGTTGCAGATGATTCCTGCCTCTTGATGCTCTCGGAATGCCCCTGACGCCATACGGCTCCCTTCTTTCAGATTTTACTATTCTCGGCTACAGACTTACGTTGTCGCCGCCTCCATCTGTCGTTCCGCTATCCGTGGTTCCACCGCCACCCTGCTGGGTGTTATCGGTGTTGCCACCGCCGCCTTCAGTCTGGCTGCCACCACCTGATGGATTATCCTTGCCGGTATCATCAGGATTCCCTGGATTCTCCGTTACAGGAGCTGCCAGATTGATGAGCTTGATCGTGGTGTCAAGATTCTCGGTCTTGAGCTCGCCAGTGGCTCTGGCTCTCAACTTCAATCCCAGGATGTACTTCGCCACGTTGAAGTCTTCCTTGGTAGGTGCACCGCCCTTCACCTTCAGTCCGAGGGAGAAAATGGCGATGTCGGCAAACTTCACGTTCTTGCCCAAGAGGAGCAACTCCTTGGTGCAGGCTGCTGCATCGGTCAGCATACCGAGGATGGCACCCTTGCTGTAAGGGGTGTTGTGGCTAGCCATGTGAGCGGCGAGCTCTTCGAGTCCGATGGTTTCATCGGATACTACTCGTGGAAACCATTTGCCGCAAGCTTCGGCAATCTTCTGGTTCGTGTTCTGGTATAAGACAATTCTGATCATAACGTTTAAATGGTTAAATTATTAAAGTTAATCGGCGCTGCGCATTGCCCGTGGTTCTTTCTGAATCACAATGCAAAGATACAACATTCAGAATCCGCCATTCACGGTTTCTCACGTTTTCTCACGTTTTCTCACTGATTTTCACGTCTTTTTCTGAAGATGAGCCCGGAAGGATGATTTTCTTCCTATGGCTCGCCCAGATAGTCGAAGATGTAAGCTACCTGTATCGGGCTGAATTCCTTCGACCATTTGGTGTAGCCGCTCTTCACCAGAGCATCGTGGAGAGGCTTGCAGCGGTTGATCCATCTTCTGAGATGGGCACTTGCCACTTCGGGTGTGGCATCAGGGAAATACTCAAGAGCTAACTCTTGTTTGGAATAACATTTCTGTTCCATATTGATTGAAATTTAAAAGTGACTTGTTTAGGATGCCTAAGTGACTTACTTACGAGCCGTAAGTAACTTGCTTAGGATGCCTGAGTGACTTACTTAGGATGCTGGAGATTTTTGCTCCGGTATGACACTTATGACACTTATGACAGGCTTTTCTTGAAATCTCTCTCACGTAGGCGGGCGGGAGGCCTTTCTGGAAAATTTTTCCTGCCCGCCCGCGTGAGGAAAGTTTTAGAAAACAAGTGTCATAAGTGTCATAGTGTCATAACCGGCATCAGAACGGAAGGTTGCCGCTGGCATCGATTCCCAGGGAAATCTGATAATTTCTGATCTCTTCATCCGTACGGACGATGGCGATGAAACCACGGCATCTTGTATTGCGAAACCTCTTGAAGCCCAGGTCGCTGAATGCCCTGCCAGTTTTCTGGCTGCTCAGCTTCTGAGTGATGTTGCAGCCGATGATCTGCATCGCCCGGGCTACGGACACAAACTCCCCTGTCTCTCCCTCCGAAGGCTTCCGGAAGTAGAGATCCACCAGTTCCTGTTCGAGGCGTGGCGTCTCGAATTTGCTGTTGTGCCGGTTCTGCCGCTCTATCTCTTCATCTGTAAACCAGTAGCGGTAGCCGCTCTTGTAGAGGGTATAAGCCTGGGCATAGATGCCGGGATGATTGAAGGGATGCAGACGAGGGGAGACGATGCTCTCTACCTCGAAAGGCAGCCAGCGGCGGGTACCCGTAGGATCGTTCAGAAACTCGGGATTGTTGCCCGTACCGCAGAAGCTATTGATATGCTTGCGCTGCTCGGCATAGTGGGCATAGGCAGCTCGCTCGTTGATATACTGCATCGTCACCGCAGCCTTCAGCTGGTTCATCTCCGAGGCTGACATCGTATCCAGCTCCTCGCAGCAGATGAGGGCATACTGCGAGAGGGCGATGAGGTCATCCTTCGTCATTCGCTTGGCATTGGTCTTCGTGTAGAAGTACTGCTTCAGCTCCGGCGGAAGGAGATGGTTGAACCAGGTGGTCTTGTTGGCGCCCTGTCTTCCGATATAGACCAGGATGACATTGTTGACCGCCTCTGGATCCAGCCAACCGGCAATCATTGCCACGAGCCACTTTTTCAGGCATTCCTCGAAGCTCAGCACAGAGCTGTCGGTATCCTTTACTTTCACGGTGGCAGCGAGTTCGGCGATGTAGTCCTTGTCGCCCTCCTTCCAGGGCGGGAGATGGGCGAAGCAATCCTCGAAGGGATTGAATACGGGCGTATAATCGCTCTCGATGACATTGCGCATATCCAACTTATTTACCTTCACCGTGAGCGACATCTTGGTCCAGAGCGAGTTGACGTGTCGGTCGAGGAGTATCTGCCATTTTGGCGGTTTGTCGGAAGCGGCGGAAGGTGATGCGCCTTCTGGGATTTCCTGGAACTCGTATCGCTGGGTGATGAGATTGTATCGGAGACGGATATGCTCATCGAGAAAAATTCTGATTTCCTCGACCGATGCGAAGCGGTTGTCACTGCCGCCATTTCCACCGCCGCCACCACCTCCTCCTGATGCCTTTCTGCTGGCACCGGGGGTGTTGTCGTAGCACGACTTAATGACCTGTTCCACATCATTATACTCAGGGAACTTCTGGAGAGCCCACTTCAGTACATCGGCATGGGCATAGCGCTTTCTGGCGAGCATATAGCCCGCCCGCATCACATAGTTGTTGTGCTTGCTTGGCTCGTAAATAATCTTGTCGGCGGCGAGTTTCGGTTTGATGAATTGTTCGTAGTAGGTGTTGATGCGGTCCTGTTTCTTCTGTAGCTGATTCTTCTTCGTTGCCTCAGTATGGAATTTTGAAATTTCCTCGGCGGTGAAGGGTTTGGCACAGGATTTGTAGTATGCAGCGGGATCGTAGGCGAGTCCGCTGAGCCGGTTGACGTTCTTGCACTGAAAGTCAGCTTTTTTGCCAATGAGCTGCTGATAGTAGTCATTGCCCTTGGCGAAGGCAGCGGGGTAGTCATCTCCCTCATAGGGATAGATGACTCGGATACCATTGCCGCTCATCGTGATGTAGCAGAGCAGGGTATGCGGATCGTCGCAGAGTTTCTGTTTCAGGGCGTTGAGAGCTGTGATATCGGGAGGCACCTCGGGGAAGATCTCATCGAAATCTACGAGAGATAGGTGGGTGAGTTCCCGGATGTTGTCCTGGCCCTTGCCTCCTTCGAGGTAGCAGGCTGGGGCAAAGAGGGGTGCATCCGCCTTAAAGGTCTTCTTGCCTGTTTGACGGTAAGACAGGGTGAGGAACATGAGTTTCTTATCGGTTTTCATGAATGAAACCAGGCTTTCGAGGTCTCCCTGTATGGGAGTCTTGCTGGTCATGTTTGCGAATTGTGATACTTTTTTCTTCATTTTATCATCTGCTATTGTTGGTAAAGCGGATTGTTCCGTTTACATGATTTAGTGAAAGGAGTTGGGGATAGGCAGTATCTCGCTGGTTTCATATCGCAAAGTTACAAAAAAGGATAGAAATGGCGGTTCCCGTAGTGGGAACTGACAGTTTAAATACATCAATTTTTTAAGTTTTTTTAATTATGATCAAATCAAATTATCACGTTGACATGAGTCAATTTGGCAAAATTTTGGTTGAAGTAATGAGTAAGTATCATATTACTTATTCTGGTTTGTATCACACCACTGGTGTGAACAAGGGGTACATTTCCGCAGTCTGAGGAGGTCAGGCCGATTATCATCACAGCATTTATGTGAGAATTGTTGATGGGCTTGAGGGCTGGATTCCGGAGAAGGATTATCCGGATATTAGAGAGAAACTTATCCGTGCATCGTATGGGGATGAGGTATAAAATAAAAGAACGCAAGCCCGCTAGGCGTTCCGGCGGAATGCAAATCCGCCGGGACGAGTAGCCTGATATCTGTGCGAGGAGCAGAAGTGCTGAATTCAAGAAAAAATCCCACGATTTTCTTGCTCAATAAGAATAAAAACCTTATCTTTGCAGCAGACTTAGAAGAAAACCGAATATCTCGGAACAAACAAGTGATAAATGATAAGGAGACAATTTAATGAAACAGATTGAGGAAAGATACATCAGCCTGCTGACCGATTTCGGCTTCAAGCGAATTTTTGGAACGGCAATGAACAAGGATTTGCTCATTTGCTTCCTCAACAGCCTGTTTAATGGCAGACAGGTTGTGAAGGATGTGTCGTATCTGAATCCGGAGCATGTGGGAGATGTCTATACCGACCGAAAGGCCATCTTCGACGTGTATTGTGAAGGAGAAAATGGCGAGAAATTCATCGTAGAAATGCAGAATGCCTATCAAACATATTTCAAGGACCGCTCACTCTTCTACTCGACTTTCCCTATTCGTGAACAGGCTCCCAAGGGTAGTGACTGGGATTTCAAGCTCAATCATATCTATACTGTTGCCCTTCTCAACTTCAACATGAACGAGGATGCCTTCGACAAGGAGAAAATCCGCCATCATGTACAGTTGTGTGATACCGCTACCCACAAGGTATTTTATGATAAGCTGGAGTTTATCTATGTTGAGATTGCCAAGTTCGACAAGACCCTGGAAGAATTGGAAACGCTATATGACAAATGGCTTTATGCGTTGAAGAACCTCTATAAGCTTACCCAGCGCCCGAAAGAGCTGTGCGAAAAGATTTTCGACCGTCTCTTTGAGGAAGCCGAGATCGCCAAGTTTACCCCGCAGGAAATGAGGGAGTATGAAGCAAGTAAGATGGCATATCGTGACATCAAGAATTCCATTGATACTGCGAAAAGAGAAGGTAAAATAGAAGCTAATACAGAAACAGCCCAACGTTTGCTGGCTATGGGACTTTCTGCAGAACAGGTTGCTAAGGCAACTCTGCTACCCTTGAAAATCATTGAGAATCTTCGTAACTCATAAAAAAGCATATTACTGAGTATAAGAAACTAAGAGTTCATCGGATTATTTTTGGTAAGCTGAGGTATAGAGTCCCACAGTATAAAAAATAAAAGGCTGGTAGGAATTTTTCCTGCCAGCCTTTTTTGCTTCTTCTTTATTTGCCTTTTACCTTGCTTTTTGATACTGTATCTTCTGCTTATTCACAGGATGTCTTTTTCCTCAAGCTATACTTTCCGTGCTTATCGAAGACAATCCAATAGAGCACAGGAAGGATGGTGGCGATGAGCACCATCGAGATGAGGGTTCCGAAGAAGATGACGGCTCCCATCGGAGACCACAATGTGTTGTTCTCTATCATCATCGGCAATACGCCTACAGAGGCGGCAGCTGAGGTGAGGAAGATAGGACGCATACGGCGCTCACCAGCCTGGAAGGCGGCATCTCTTACCGAAAGACCCTTGTCGCGGCGAAGTTCCTCGGCATAGTCGAGCATGATGATACCGTTTCTTACCAGAATACCCATCAGACTCACGACACCCAGAATGCAGGTGATGCTGACATCGAAGCCGGTAATCAGAAGTCCTATCGCTGCACCGAAGATGCAGAGCGACATGGAGGAGAGATTCACCAGAGCCAGGCTGATGCGCTTGAAATGGAAGAGCAGAATGAAGAAGATGATCAATACCGCTATCAGCACTCCCGATATCACCTGTGGCATGGTTTCACCATCCTTTTCTGCCATACCGCCAATCTCCCAATCCAGATCGGTACCGAGCGGGAGTTTCGATATCTTCTCTTTCAGCTTGTTGGACAACTGGTTGGCATTATAACCTCTCAACGGTTCACCGACGATGGAAATGGTGCGTATGCCATTGCGTCGGACGATGCAGCCATCGTGCCAGTCGGGAGAAATCTTAGCCAGCTGACGGAGCGGCACACTCGATGTTCCGCCCATCACAGGGATGTATTCGTTGGCAAGGTCGCTGTCGTTCTCCGACTTCAGTACCATCTTCACCGGATAATCGCCTTCCCAGAGGGTGGACATCGGAATGCCATCGCCAAAATGAATGGCAAGATCGGCAGAGAGCAGTGTCTTGTTTACACCCAGACGGTTGGCCTCGGTAGCATCCGGCGTAACCCGGATGCCCGGCAACGGCTCCTCGAAATTGGTACGGATCAGATTGATACCTTCTATCTGATGCATGCAGGCAGCTATCTTCCTGGCGGCAGCCTTCAGATCGCTGATGCTGTCGCCGCTCACTCTTACTTCGATAGGGTAGCTGGCATTGTTGTAATCCATCTGCTTGAAGCGGATGTAGCAATCCGGAAAGTAGTTGGAGTAGCGGTCGGCATATCGGTCGAGTACCTCTTCGGTGGCACCGTTATCTACTGTATTCACGATGAACTGGGCAAAGTTGGGACCGCCAATCTGCGGAGCGTAGGTGGTATGGAAACGGGGCGAACCCTGTCCGATAAACGTGGTTACCGCCGTTACCTGCGAGTCGCGCTGCAGAATGTGAGCCATCGAATCTGCCACCTGTGCAGTTCTATCGGCTGTGGTTCCGTTAGGAAGATAGAACTCCACGGCAAACTGGTTTCTCTCGGCAATAGGCATCATTCGCTGCGGAAGATTCACGAAGATGACGGCACCGATGCTTACCAGCACCACGCCCACGATGAGGGTGATGCGAGGACTGGCGAAACAGTGCTTCAACAGCCAGGTGTAACCCATCTGCAGATAATCGAGCGGCTTCTTCCGGGCGTTGGGGGTAGGCTGACTGCTGATGCCCTGATGGATCACCCTATATTGTAAATAAGGTGTAAGCAGCAGCGAAACCGTGAGCGAGATGCTCAGGATGATGAACATCGCCCAAGGGAACGACTTGACGAAATCGCCCATATCACCATGCATGGTGAAGAGGAACGGGAAGAAGGTGAGCGAAATGCTGAGCGTGGCGGAGAGTACCGACATGAAGAACTCGCGTGGGGCAGCGATGGCTGCGTGCCAGCGCGACATGCCGTGGCCCAGCTTCTCCATATAGTTGTCGATAATGACAACGGAATCATCCACCACCATACCCAGGGTTACGATGAGGGCAGCCAGGGTGACGGTGTTCAGTTCCATACCGAAAAGATAGAAGATGCCCACCGAAGAGAAGATGGTGATCGGGATGCTGAGGGCGGATACCTCTGCCACGCGGCGTGGCATAAGCAGGATGACCACGATGATGACGGAGATGACCGATGTGAGCAGTTCTCGGAGGAAGTTGAGCACTGATTCGCTCACCACCTTGCTCTGGTCGGTGATGGTATTGATATGCACATCATCGGGCAGGGTCTGCTCAAACTCATCCATCGCCTGGTGAACGTCTTTTCCCATCTTCACGATGTCGTTGCCCGGTCGCATCTCGATGGAGAGGAGCACGCATTTGTTGCCGTTGCTCTTGATGTATTTGCTCAATTTGGGATATTCTCTCCTGATTTGGGCAATATCCTTCAGGCGCACGATGTTGCCCTTGGGGTCGGAATAGACAATCTGCTCTGCCACATCGCGCTCGTTGTTGTAGGAGTCGGTGATGTGGATGGGCAGGTTGAGGTTGCCCAGCTCCAGGTTTCCACTCATGGTGGTGAAGCCCTGTAGGGCGAGTTGGTTGAGTACCTTGTAGGAACCGATGCCGTATTTGGCCAACTTGTTCTGGTCCAGATAGATACTGATCTGTTCGTTCTCCAGTCCGTAGGTGCGGAGGTTGGAGATGGCATCGATGCGGCGCAGGCGGTCCTTCAGCCGGTCGATGTAGGTGTTCAGTTCCCGATAGGTTTTCTGCTTGCTTTCCATCGTGATGAGCAGGGCAGAGGTATCGGCGATGTCGTCCACTGCCTGCAGGGCGAGAACGCCTGATGGGAGTGATGCCTTGAAGGCCTGCAGTCCGTGCTTGAACTTGCTCCAGAAGGCATCCCTGTCTTCTACATCATCGTTGAGTTCCAGGAATACGATCAGCATGCCGTCCTTGCTCTGGGTGTAGGTCTTCTTCTTGTTTACTTCCTTGTATCCGAAGATGAAATTCTCCAGGGGTTTCGCTACCCGTTCTTCCACCTCATCGGATGTGGCACCGGGATATACGGCAACGCAGGCACCCTGGCGGATGGTGAATTGCGGCATTTCCTGCTTAGGCATGATGCAGATGCCCAAAATGCCCACGAAAACGAGCATACCCATGAGGAGCATCACGATATTATGGTTGCACATCGCCGATTCGATGAACGAACGCTTGATGATGCGGTTGGGTTTTCTCGTAATGCGAGCCTTGATATGGTCGTGAAGGGCGGTGTCCTTCTGCGGAATCCTCGGCTTGTTTGTATCTTGATTTTTGTCTTGATTCATATCTTTTCCCTCCACATTTTATCGGTTGTTACTCTTTCCGGTATCCACCTTCATACCTTCTGATACCTTCTGCTGACCATTGATGATTACCTGGTCGCCAGTATGAAGTCCCGAGAGAATGATGATGCCATCTCCCTCGAAATCGCCTATGGTTACAGGTTGCTGGTGCGCCTTGCCGTTTACTACGGTCCAAACGAATCGGGAGTTATCTACATCCAATTCAACGCTTTGCGGCGGAACGATGATATGAGCCGGTGCTGCTGCGCTGCCATGAATCTGGGCATTGCAGACCATACCCGGGAGCAGCCGCCCCTGCGGATTGGTGATACCCACCTTGATGTCGTAGGTATGCGAGATAGGGTTGGCATCGATGCCTTTTTCTGAGATGGTTCCATAGAAAACGGCTCCGGAAAGAGCGGCAACCGTCAGCTTTACCTTATCGCCTACGTGGAGATGCGAGATTTCTGCTTCGGGTACGGAAACCTTGGCGTTGACCTGAGCCACATTGGCGAGCTTCAGCACGGGCTGACCAGGAAGTACGTAGGTTCCCATATCCACATTCTTGGCAGCGATGACGCCAGAAAACGGAGCTGTGAGTGTGGAGTGGGAGAGTTGCTGACGGGCGATGCTTTCGGCTGCCTTCGCCTGTTCCAGTTTACTTTCTATCTCCACCCATTTCATGTCCGAGATGGTTCCTGACTGATGGAGGGGCAGGAATCTTCTGTAGGCATCCTGCGCCTGTTTCAGGGTGGTGAGGGTAGCTCGGTGAGCCTCCTTCACGGTAGTAGGGTTGATGGTGGCGAGCAACTGACCTTTGCTGACTCTGTCACCCTCATCTACACGGATGGAAGTGATATTTCCGGCGATTTCGAAGCTGAGTGTTGACCCCATCTTTTCCTCGATGGTACCCACATAGTCTTTCGTTCCCCCCAGGTTTGTATTTCCTACAGAGATTGTTTCTACCTTGATATTCTTCTTTTCCATCTTCCTGGCTTTTTCCGTACATCCTGTCAACAGCAGGCAGAATCCCGTAATCATCAGACTGCATCCCATGAATATCAGACAGCTGCTACTGCATGTCATGAGCCATCCTATCATACCATCTTTCTTTTTCATATCTTCGTCTTCTTGTTATTTTTTTTGCAAAGGTATGAAATAATGGCGAATGTAAGGGGAACAAAGTATTAAATATGTTTAAGAACTAACGTTTTTTTAGAAAAAAGATGTACCTTTGCATATTGGAATAAACCATATAATTAAAATTCAATATGAAGAAAATCTTATCTATTGCTTTTGCTGCCTTATTGGCAACATCTTCTTTTGCCCAGAAAAGCGAAACGCTGCTGGAGCGCAACCAATTAGCAAAAACTCCTCCTATGGGATGGATGACATGGAACCTCTTTAAAGGTGACATCAGTGAACAGCTGATCAAGGAAACTGCCGATGCCATGGTAGAACACGGTTTCCGCGATGCCGGTTACGAATACATCTTTATAGATGACTTGTGGCAGGGAGGTCGTGACCGCCATAATAACATCATTCCAGACCCTAAGAAGTTCCCAAATGGTATCAAGGCGCTTGCCGACTATGTTCACTCCAAGGGATTGAAGTTGGGTCTCTATTCTGATGCCGCCCAGCTTACCTGCGGTGGATGGACAGCCAGTTATGGTTTCGAGGAGCAGGATGCCCGCACCTTTGCTTCATGGGGTATCGACTATCTGAAATATGACTACTGCAATGCTCCGGAGGACAGTGCCACAGCCCGTAAACGCTATCATACGATGGCTCAGGCTTTGAGCAAATCGGGTAGAAACATTGTTCTCGGTATCTGTGAATGGGGACAGCGCAACGGCGAAGAATGGTGTGAGCAGGTTGGCGGTTCGCTCTGGAGAACCAGCTATGATGTAAGAGATATGTGGAAAGATATCGTGAAACAAGGCGGTATGGGTATTCTCGATATCGTGAATATCACAGCACCGCTCGCCAAGGATGTTCGCCACGGACAGTGGCCTGATATGGATATGCTGGTTGTGGGATTGAATGGCAAGGGCGGACCATCCAGTGATCTGGGTGGAGTTGGCTGCAGCTATACTGAGTATCAGACCCAGATGAGTATGTGGTGCATGATGTCATCAGTACTGGCATTAAGCAACGACCTCAGAAAGCTTTCTGCTGGGGATAAGCGCATTCTCCTGAACAAGGAAATCATCGCCATTGATCAGGATCCGTTGGGCAAGGCTGCTGAGCGCAAGGTAAATCAGGCTGATTATCAGATTTATGTTCGTCCTTTGGCAAATGGTTCTCATGCCGTTGCCATTCTTAACTGTGGTGATAAAGATAAGTCTATTCAGGCAGATTTCAAGCAGTTGGGCCTAAACGGCAGGTATCTGATAAGAGATGTATGGCAGCATCGCGACATTGCCAAGAAGGCAAACAGATGGAAAGGCACCGTGAAAGCTCACGAAACCAAGGTGTTTGTATTGAAATAAGCTATAAGTTGGGCTCTCTTTCTAAGTAAGAAGAGAGCCCCTACTATTTTACTTTTAAGGGACGTTATGATAAATAGCGCTTATAGCAATATCAAACTTATTAATAAGTAGAACGGATAAACTGGAGGTATGGTGAATTACCATGCCTCCAGTTTATCTGCTATCTCAGGCATCTTTTCCTTGTTGAATACAGGATTCTTGCCTTCCTTCTTCTGCTGGCGATAATCCTGCAACAGGAAGACTGCCTGTCGAGAAAGTAAAACGATGGCAGCAAGATTACAAAGTGTAAGAAGTGCCATGGTGATGTCTGCAAAGCTCCAGGCAAAATCCAGCGACACGATGGCTCCAATCATCACCATCGCTGCCACGGCAAGGCGATAGATAAATACGCCCAGTCTGGAATCCTTGATATATCTTACGTTGGTCTCACCATAATAATAATTGCCGATGATGCTGCTAAAGGCAAAGAGCCATATCATAACTGCTACAAAAGGATTTCCGATGCTTCCGATCTCGTGGGTCAAGGCATCCTGAGTCAGTTGGATACCATTGGATGCAGTGACATCTACCCCGCTCATAAGGATGATGAATGCTGTGCAGGAACATACTACCAAGGTATCTGTGAAGACACCCAGCGCCTGAATCAATCCCTGTTTTACCGGATGGCTCACCGTAGCCACCGCAGCAGCATTAGGAGCGCTACCCTCGCCGGCCTCATTGCTGAACAAGCCTCGCTTGATGCCCTGAATCACTGTGACGCCCAGTACTCCACCTGCAGCCTGATTGAATCCGAAGGCATTTTCAATAATGATTAATAATACCTTAGGCAAACTGGTGATATTCCAAATCACCACGCCAACGGCTATCAGGAGATAGACAACCGCCATGACTGGAACCACCGTAGAAGAGAACTTTGCTACTCTCTGAATACCACCAAAGATGATGAGCAATGTAAGCGCCGTGAGAATGATGCCCATGGTGGCAGGCTCGATACCAAAGGCCTTCTGCCATGCCAGACAGATGGTGTTGCTCTGAACGGAATTGTAGGCAAAACCAAAGGTGATGATCATGAGAACGGCAAAAAGGATACCCATCCAGCCCTTTCCCAATCCATATTTCATATAATAGGCAGGGCCACCATAGAAGGAAGTCTTACCTTTGCGCTTATAGAGTTGGGCAAGCGTTGATTCGATGAAGGCTGAAGCAGAACCCAGCAAAGCGAGCATCCACATCCAGAAGACAGCTCCCGGACCGCCGATGCTGATGGCTGTAGCTACTCCTGCAAGATTACCTGTACCAATTCTACTGGCCAATGCCACCACGAAAGCCTGGAAGGAAGAGATGTGCTTCATCTCACCATCCACCTTTACATCCATAGACAGTTCTTCCTGGCCAATTTCCTCTGGTTGAACCTTATCGGGATGCAGCAGGAGCCTGACCATCTCGCGGATGAGACGAAACTGCACGAAACGGGTACGCCAAGTGAAAAACACGGCACAGCATATCAAGATGGTGATGATGATATACGACCAAAGAAAATCGCTAACCTGAACTAAAATATTCTGTATTGAATCTATCATTTTATTTATTTAAATCACTCTAAGTTATCTATTTGAATCACTCTATATGTTCATTCCGACTGCAAAATTACTATTTTTTTTCGAAAAAAAGCATCGTTTAGGGAAATTCCTCTATCGGTTTAGGGAAAATCCTTACTATACCTCCATAAATCGCCTTATCTTTGCAGCAGAAATCAGAAAGATGACTGAATTGACGATGATTCAGGAATCTGATGGTTTCCTGGAAAATGGAAGTTTAACATATTAACAAGATAAGATTATGAAGAAGTTTATCATAGCACTAGTAGCAATGTTCATGATGACATTCACTTCTGCATCAGCAATGAGTTACGAACAGGCTCGCCAGCAGGCTCTGTTCCTGACAGACAAGATGGCTTACGAGCTGAATCTGACAGATGATCAGTATGAGGCTGCCTATGAGGTCAACCTCGACTATCTGATGGGCGTGGATACTTACGACGATCTCTACGGCATCTATTGGCGTCAGCGTAATCTCGACTTGAGCTACATCCTTCTGGATTGGCAGTATCGCTCATTTTGTGCCGCAAGCTATTTCTACCGTCCTCTTTACTGGGATGGTGGATACTTCCACTTCGGCATCTATGCACGCTACCCACGCAGAGATTACTTCTTCTTCGGAAGACCTCATTTCTATGCTGTATATCGTGGTGGACACAGCTGGAGAATGAATGGTGGCAGAAGCTGGTATCACGGACGTGAATTCGGCGGTCCGCGCCCTATCGGTGTTCGGGGTCAGGAACCTAGATTCGGTATGCGCGATGGATTCAACCGTGGCGATTACGGTCGTGGCAAGACCTTCGGCAATCTCAATCGTCAGAGCAGTACAAGAACTACGGTTACACGTGATCATTCTTTTGGAAACGCAAACCGACAGGAAATAAATGGAGGTTCTTTCAATAGCCGTCCAAATAACGATAGAATGAATCGTCCAGACAATAACCGTAGTTTTGGCAACAGTCGCCAGAATAATGGTACCTTTGGAAGCGGTGTTCGTGGCGGTGGCTCTTTCAACAACAGCCGTTCGTTTAATAATGGTTTCACTCCACGTTCCAGCACTCCAAGCAGGGGATCTTTCGGCGGAAACCGTGGCGGCAATTCGTTGAATAACAGCCGTTCATTCAACAGAGGAAGCCGTTCCTTTGGCGGAGGCAACAATGGTGCCCGCAGTTCCTTTGGAGGTGGTTCTTCCCGTAGCAAGAGCAATAATGGCGGCGGATCATTCGGTGGCAGAAGATAGTTAGACCAATTTATCAAACCAAATATATACCAAAAGAAGGGACATTCCAAGTGATTGGGATGCCCCTTTGCTTTTTCTGTGTGATGAATAGATATTCTTTGAAAGATCACCAAAAGAGATAATCTACAGAACTATATAATTGAATGACAAATATATAGATGATAAAGAGAGGAGCAAACAGGCGTACCCCATCCGCCATAGCCTCTCCCATTGCCTCGATGCCGTTCAGTCTTTGGCTGACAACGCCGAAAGACTGTGCCATGACAATGATCATAAAACAGATATAGGGCAAGATGCTTCTGGAAAAACTGCTGGAGGCATATCCTCCCATTACATTGAGCAGGATGGCATGAGGAATGAGCGTGAGCAACAGCATCACACCGATAAACAGAACGAATTCCAGGCAAACCAACCGTAAGGCATTGCGCTGTCGGTAAACCTTATGATCGTAGTTTAACAAGCCGCTAGCCCGTAGTGTTCCCCAGGCAATGCTGATCAGCAATAACCATACCAGCCAAGGTGACTGCAGGTTGGCGGTGAAAGTACCGAAGAACCATCGGATACCTTCCGGGCTGAGCAATGACCGGGGAAAGACATCGGGCATAGCGGCAGTGATGAGCCATGAAGCCAGCACCAGTACGATCTGTGCCAGTATCAGCAGGAACATGGCATAGCCACATATCCTGCTGAATGTATGACTATTCTTCATCAGCCTGCAAATTATCAATATCGATGATGCGTAACTCGCAGGCGCGTACCACGAGTCGGGTCGCATTTACGCTCATTCCGTTATTACCATCAGGGAAGAGCTTCTGTACGAGTTCATTCTGCCGCTTTTCCAGACTCTTCACTCCGAATGGCATACCTCGCAGATTCGTGATCTGCTCCTTGGTATAACCCAGGGCGAGATGGCGGAGGAATCGTTCGTCGTACTCATCAATCTCGTAATTGATCATTGCCTCCTGATGCATCAGCTGGCTTCCTACGCTCTGCTTGAATCTATCAACGATCTTCTGGAGAATCGGCTGGTTGAAAACCAGCTTCTTTCCACTCATGCAGGAAGCCACGTCACCACGGGTAAGCAATTCTCCGCTCTTGAGGATGATGCCTTCACATCCTGCATCGAGCACATCTACCCATAACTTCTCGTTGAGAATCTCACCGGTAAAGATCAGAACCTTCACATCAGGATACTGTTCCTTTGTACTACGGCAAATTTCTACTCCAACAGTGGTGGAGCCACCCAAGCCAAGATCAAGCAGAACAAGGTCTGGCTTTTGCTGTTTGATGAGTTTCCAATAAGCGATTTCACTATCCGCAGTGCCGATGATTTCAGCTTCGGGTATGTCGTTCTTAAAGATTCCTTCTGTGCCTTTCAATTCCAGAGGCACATCTTCTACTATAATAACCTTAAATTTATTCATATCTTTGTCTTTATTATTTTTTCTGGTAAAACGATTTCTATCATGAGTTTGCCATCAGATGACGGCTTGGCAAGAATGCCGCAGCCACGCAGGTTGGTTGCCTCCCCTATTTCTCTCACAATCTGGCGGGCCACCAGATACTTCATATCGCTGGTGAGCGGTGTGAAGAGATGTGGATGCCGGGTTGCGTCAAATGGAATATCGTGAAGGATATACTGGCAGGTGACATAGGCGGATGATGCGGCTGCTTCCTGATAAGTGAAGTTCTTCACTCCGCCAGTGATCAGTTTCCTGAGATATGCCAGCAAGTCAGCGTCGCATTTCACGGTTCCTTCCACCTGCTCCATTGCCTGTGCGCTGAGCATCGTGTATATTGCCTTGTAGTAATCCACCAACTCCTGCAGGGAAGTAACATCCTCCGGTGTACTGTCGATGAGCTGTCTGATTCGCGATGGGTAATACATCGTTTCGTGCTTGAGCGTAGAGAGACAGTTGTCGAGTACGGAATTGGCAATGTGCAACTTTCCGTTTTCATACTCGGCACGATGCAGCTCATCTTCTGCCATTTCTATATTCGTAGCCTCGTTCTGCTGCATATCAATGCTTTGCTTCAGTGCCTGCGAGATACGTTCCACCACCTCGTTGAGCTGAGGGAAAAGCTGGACGTTACGTATGTTATTGCTGCCGGATGGAGTCCAGATCCGGGTAATCTGTTTCAGCTTATCCGTGTTGGAATCACCACTGAGCAACACCTTGTTAATAGCATTGATCTTTTCTACGGCATAGCGATAACGGAGGATGTGGCGATAGTATAGCAGATAATATGCCAGTGGCAATTGTAACAGCAGGATAATCAGCAAGACGATGGCTACAGCCTTCGAGTTTTCTGAAGTCTGCATGGTTCTTACGTAGTTATCGAGCGAATTATCCGCACTCCGTTCACGGAAGAGCTGTGTATATACCTTGTTGTTACTATCGTATAGTTCCCATTTGTGGAGCGCCAGCGCTGCCACGGCACTCTCATTTCGGATATCGAGTATGACCTCGTAGTTGGTTGGCAAACTGTCGTGCAGCCATTGGATTTCGGCAGCGGTTCCTTTCATGGGATGTGCCACCATCAGATATTTCCCATCTGGATTCAATGTCAGATAGTATCGGTTGAGATAGCTGCGAGACGAATCTGCCATAGCCAGGGTCCGCTCGTAGGTACCATTGATATTACTGAAATAGGCACTGTCGGCATAGGATGCTGCTTTTTGCAGCAATCGCGATGTCTGCTTATTGCCCCAGTGCCTGTCAGTTCTGTGCTTGTCAGTTCTGTGCATAGAGACATTTTCCCGAGTGCTTCCCAGTACAACAGATGGGATATTACAACCTATCAGCATCAAGGCAAGCATCAGTATCATTTGCATTTTCCGAATACCGCAAGGCAGTCGGAAAGTGAACTTACTACCCTTTCCCGGCTCACTCTCTGCCTGAATATTACAAGGAGAGAAGAGCGAGCTGATTTTCTTGTACTTATCGATGATGCCCTTACAGTTGAGCAAACCGAATCCATGTCCGCCGGTATAGGTACGGTCGAAGATATGTTCCAGTGTTTCTTCATCCATACCTTTTCCCGTATCTTTTACATATATTTCCACAAATGCCTGATGGCTCTTGGCGCTTACCACGACCTCACCTCCTGCAGGTGTAAACTTCCTGGCGTTGTCGGCGATGGTGTTAATCATGAATAGTGTCAGCGTACGGTCTGCCTTTACCATGGCATCTGTAGGCAGTACGGTCAGTTTGACCCCACGCATTTGAAAACTCATTTTTCCTTTGGCTACAATATCGAAAAGTGGCTGGAGCGGGAAACTCTCTATGCGGAGATTGATGGCTCCCTGACGCATCTGTATCCAATCGGTGAGAATGGAATTATATTGGTTGATTTTATCAGTCAACTCTGAGATATAGGTATATCGCTCCTGTTTCACTTCTTCTGAATCATCTCCCTTCATCAGTCTATCTACCTCATGGATCATACGGTCGATAAATGGGGTGATGCTATTGACCAGAGAAAGCTTGGCACGCTGTTCCAGGTTGCGACGCCTATTGTCAGATATATGAAGCTGGACCATATTCTTGGCTTCTTCCAATTCTTCATGCTTTTCTGATAACGCATTGATATGCTGCATGTTTTGTTCTTCCCATTCATGTAAAGGTATCAGCAGGGATTCTACAGAACTTTCCTTGGTATTGCGGCGCTTCATTCTGTCGAATACATAGAGCAAGACCACAACCAGGACAATCATAAAGATTACCGCAGCAATCATCGTGTTCAGCTGGACGGCATTGTTGTCCAACTGAGTGGCACGCGCTTCCAACTGCCTATCCTGTCGGCTCTGCTCCTGCAAGTCGAGGTAAATATTGCGGTTGTAATCGCTTTCCGGCTTATCATCGATGGCGGAATAAACCAGGCTGAGTCTTTCCCGGATAGATGCCACCAGGTCGGGTGCCTGCTGGATGGCTCTGTTCTGGTTGAGTGCCCTATTCAGGCAATCGCCTGCCGATTTATAATCCTTGATCTGCCAGTAGCATTCTGCCAGTGTGCGGTATGCTCCTGCCGTCTGGTAAACGTCTCCATATTCAGAAAAGATATTGAGTGCGCGTTGCGCAAAGTTTCCTGCCAGAAGTTCCAAAGGCATCTGTTCTACATTGAGATACTGGAAAGCCGGCAGATTGTTTTTTACCAGGAAATCGCGCTGTTCCGGATCCTGAATATGTTCGCTGATAGATTGCAGTGCGTTTGCCTGCCAGTATGGATAAGGATTGCTGCCACTTGCCAAAAAGTAGAGGCGAATGAGCATATCAAATTCCGCCTGACAGATTTCCTGTGGGGTGCCATGAGTGATGGCGCCACCAGCTCCCATATTATAAAGATAGTTGAGATACTGTGCCGTATCCTGTTCCACTTCATCCGGGTCAAGATCTGCCAGCGCATTGAGCATCGGCTTGTCTAGCTGTACATAATAAAAATAGGTGGCAGCAACTATATCAAACTCACTCTTCGCATAAATGGCGCGATGACGCTCCCGAAGAGGAAGGTTATCTATTTCCTCACCGATTCTTCGCAGTTTACGGATGGCTTTTTCCCTGAAGCTGTAGAAATCCTTGTTGCGGGCCTCACGCTGACAGAGTCGCATATTCTGAACGTCGGCAATAAGGAGTTCTATCTGGTTGTCACTGCGTTTGTTAACCTTGTCCAGCCATCGCTTGGCAGTATGGTAATCCATCTTGGCAATAGCCACAAAAGCCAGGTTATTGCAAGCCTCTGCGTATCCGGCAGGATAGTCTTCAGAAAGAGCCAAAGCCTTCTCTGCCAATACTTTAGTAGAATCAAGGTTACGATAGTGAAGCGCATAAGAAAGATAATTCAGCTCATCTACTTCGCCCTTATGCGATGGCGAACAAGCTGAAAAAACAAACATCGCCACCATCATACAGATGATGGCGATGTCATAAATATGGTGAAATCTTTTATGCATCCTGATTATGCACGTGCCTTAGCAATGTAGCCCAAAGCTTCCTGGCACTTGGCTGTGATGGCAGCCCAATCTGCTGCAGCAACAGTCTCCTTAGGGAAGAGCTTAGAACCCATACCTACACAGAAAACACCCGCCTTGATCCAAGGAGTAAGGTTCTCCTCTGTTGGCTCTACTGCACCTGTTACCATGATGTTGCTCCAACGCAATGGTGCCATTACATTCTTAACGAATGAAGGACCACCTACATTACCTGCAGGGAATACCTTGGTTACATCGCAACCTGCTGCCTGAGCATTGTTGATCTCTGTTACAGAACCACAACCTGGTGAATAAGGCACCAAGCGACGGTTACATACAGGAGCAATGTCAGGGTTGAAGTTAGGACCAACGATGAAGTTTGCACCCAACTGGAGATACAAGGAAGCAGTACCAGCGTCAACCACTGTACCAGCACCCAAGATCATCTCAGGGCACTCCTTATCAGCCCACTTTACCAACTCTCCGAAAATCTCGTGAGCGAAATCGCCACGGTTGGTGAATTCAAATACGCGAACGCCACCCTCGTAGCATGCCTTAATCACGTTCTTGCAGATTTCGATATCTTTATTGAAGAATACAGGAACCATACCAGTCTCTTTCATAGCTGCCATGACCTGCATTTTGCTAAACTTTGCCATCTTCTTGTTTTAATGTTAAATGTTATCGCTGTACACGACCATTAGCATTACCGCCAGCAAGGCTCTCAACCTCGTCAACAGAAACCAAGTTGAAGTCGCCAGGGATAGTGTGCTTCAAGGCAGAAGCAGCAACAGCGAACTCAAGAGCCTCGCCCTGAGTCTCCTTAGTCAGGAGACCATGGATCAAACCACCAGAGAAAGAGTCACCACCACCCACGCGGTCGATGATAGGGTTGATGTCGTAGTGCTTGCTCTGATAGAACTCCTTACCATCATAGATAAGAGCCTTCCAGCCATTATGAGAAGCAGAAAGAGACTCACGGAGCGTAGAAACGACATACTTGAAGCCGAACTCTTCCATCATACTCTTGAAGATGCCATAGTAACCCTCAGCATCAGTCTTGCCGCCTTCTACGTCTGCATCTGGCTTGAAGCCCAGGCAAAGCTGAGCATCTTCCTCGTTACCGATGCAAACATCTACATACTGCATCAATGGGCGCATTACAGAGATAGCCTTCTCTGATGTCCAGAGCTTCTTGCGGAAGTTGAGGTCAACAGATACTGTTACGCCATGACGCTTAGCTGCCTCACAAGCCAACTTGGTCAATTCTGCAGCTTTGTCGCTGATAGCAGGAGTAATTCCGCTCCAGTGGAACCACTGAGCACCCTCCATGATCTTGTCAAAGTCGAAATCAGAAGGATCAGCCTCTGCGATAGCGCTGTGAGCACGGTCGTAGATAACCTTAGATGGGCGCATAGAAGCACCTGTCTCTGCATAGTAGAGACCTACTCTATCACCACCGCGGGCGATAAACTCAGTATTGACGCCATAACGACGAAGACCATTTACTGCAATCTGGCCAATCTCGTGCTTTGGCAACTTTGATACGAAATATGCATCGTGACCATAGTTAGCAAGGCTAACAGCAACGTTAGCCTCACCACCACCAGGGATGATGCGAAGTGACTCACTCTGGATGAAACGATCGTTGCCTTCTGGTGACAAACGAAGCATAATCTCGCCTAATGTTACAATCTTTGCCATTGTTTGATAGTTTTAATTTCTTTGTTTTTATTGTTTGTTTACTAATAGACAATTTTGTAGTAGTTGTCCTTAACCGTTGGCAAAAATAGCTATAATTTCTCGAATACCAAAATTTAATCGCAGTTTTTTTCATTTATCGCCCTATTTTTTCGTATTTTTCTCACTTTTTTCCTTTTTTTCTCCTTTTTTTTCGTTTTTTGTGCAAAAAAAGAGCTGTGCATTCGCACAATTCAAAAAAATGTTGTATATTTGCGCCCGAATGCTGATGGTGTGACCGCACACAAACCAGCAGTTCAACAAAACATAGTAAAAAAGCACAGTTTGTGCGCACAGTTATTATATAATAATGTACGTGCGATGTGCTCAAAACCATAAACTTAAAAACAATGGCCGAAAGAATCAGAATCAAGGATATCGCCGAAAGAGCAGGCGTATCTGTAGGAACAGTGGACCGTGTGCTCCACGACCGCCCGAACGTGTCGAAGCCGGCTCGTGAGAAGGTGGAACAAGCGCTCAAGGAAATGAATTATCAACCTAATATGTATGCCAGTGCATTGGCATACAACAAGGCTTATACTTTTTGCCTTCTGATACCGAAGCATGAGTCGGAAGCCTATTGGGAAGAGATAGAAGAAGGTGCAAGGAAGTGCGAAGACCAGCGCCGAGATTTCCATATTGATTTAGAGATTCGATTCTACGAGCGTTCCAATGAGGATTCTTTCAAGGCTGTTTCACAAGAGATTCTTGATGCCAATCCGGAAGGTGTTATCGTAGTACCATCATCTTTGGAAGAGACACGTGGTTTTACAGACCAATTGCATCAAAAGGGTATTCCATTTATCCTACTCGATTCTTATATGCCAGACTTGCGCCCTCTCTCCTTCTATGGACAGGATTCGTTCTGCTCTGGCTTCTTTGCAGCCAAGATGCTGATGATGCTTGCGGGCAATGAGAAAGAGGTGATGCTGATGAGACAGACCAAGGATGGTCATGTGGTCAGCAAGCAGCAGGATAACCGTGAGGTGGGATTCCGTCATTATATGCACGATCATTTCCCACAGATTGTCATCAATGTGCTTGATCTTCCGCTCAATGGAACCCGCAACGAATACCAGAAGATGCTGGGTCAGTACTTTGATGAACATCCTGCTACACATCATTGTATTACACTGACATCGAAGGCGCATATCGTGGGAGATTATCTGCTGAAGTCCAATCGCCGTGATGTACAGATCATGGGTTATGATATGGTGGGCAAGAATGCGAAATGTCTGCGCGAAGGCAGCATCTCGTTCCTCATCGCACAGCATGCCTATATGCAGGGCTACTATTGCGTGGATACCCTCTTCCGTGCCATCGTTCTCAAGAAGAAGGTGAATCCGGTGAATTACATGCCTATTGAGCTGCTGATGAAGGAGAATATCGATTTCTACCGCAGAACGCAGATCTAAGCTCGCAACGAGTACAATGGCTATCGAGAGATTTCCATTTTCAAGAATGGAGTAACATTGTAATAACTTAAAAAGAAACATGAGTAATAAGAAAGGATTGTTGGCGTTGTCGCCATTGTTTTTGTTGATTGTCCTCATCGTGACATTCACCATCTATTCGGTAGATGCCAGTCATAAGGATACCAATTTGTCGCTTACAGTGGCATTTATGATCTCCAGTATCTATGCCATTGCGATTTCTGGTGGTATGCCCATCAAGAGTCGTGTAGATACCTATAGCAAGGGTGCCGGCGCCAACAATCTGATGCTCATGTTGTGGATATATGTATTGGCAGGTTCCTTCGCAGCTTCGGCTAAGGCGATGGGAGCAGTCGATGCAACTGTCAATCTTGCACTCAGCATTCTTCCGGCCAGTATGATTCTGCCGGGACTGTTTCTGGCTGCCTGCTTTATCTCCGTATCCATCGGAACAAGCGTAGGTACCGTTGTGGCACTTGTTCCGATAGCTGCGGGACTCGCCCACTCCATGGGCGTAAATATAGGTATGATGACAGCTATCATCGTTGGTGGAGCTTACTTTGGAGACAATCTCTCCTTTATCTCTGATACCACGGTAGTAGCTACCCAGACACAGAATTGCAAGATGAGCGATAAGTTCCGTGTCAACTCTCTTATCGTAGTACCTGCCGCCGTTATAGTACTGGCTATCTATGCCGTGATGGGTATCGGGCTGCAGGCACCTACTGACATTCCGGAGGTAGAATATGTCAAGGTAGTCCCTTATCTGGTAGTACTTGTCACAGCTGTGGCGGGTATGAATGTGATGGCAGTTCTTACGATGGGAACATTGCTCTGTGGTGTGATTGGTGTAAGCTGTCAGCTTCTGGGTGCTACCGGAGGTTACGATCTCTTCGGCTGGTTTTCGGCCATGGGCAATGGCATCATCGGTATGGGCGAACTGGTCATCATCGCAATGATGGCGGGTGGCATGCTCGAAATCATCCGTGAGAATGGCGGTATCAATTATATCATCGACAAGATTACGGCACATGTCAGCAACAAGCGAGGAGCCGAACTGTCTATTGCAGCACTGGTTTCCATGGTCAATGTATGTACTGCCAACAATACGGTTGCCATCCTCACGGTAGGCAACATAGCCAAGAAAATCGGTGATAAGTTTGGAGTTGACAACCGCAAGGCAGCCAGTATCCTCGATACTTTCTCCTGTACGGTTCAGGGCTTGATACCATACGGAGTACAGATGCTTCTGGCAGCAGGTCTTGCCAAACTGAGTCCGATGGATATCCTTCCATACCTCTATTATCCTCTGGCTATCGGTATAGCTGCGCTGTTTTCGATACTATTTCGTTACCCGAAGCGATACAGCTAGAATGGAAGTAGCTTATTGCCAATTGTTTAACTTTTAAATGAATACACGATGGATTTTTTACAGAGAAACCTTTTTGTCAAGCTGCGTTCCGATCACTTTCATACGAAGGAGGAGATGGAACCGATGACTACCTTCAAACAGAAGAAGATAGCCCAGATGATGAAGAACCTCAGCGATGTGCCTGCGGGTGAAGTACGCATGAACAATGGTTTCCTGAACCGACGTTTAGCCAGCATACAGGAAAATGAGCGTCATGCCATCGACACCTCTATTGAGACCATTTATTTACTTCGCATCATCGTATCCAATATCAATGGTATATTAGCCAATGGCATTAATCTTGGCGGTATCATCGAGATGGGAAACTACCTGCGCACCAAGGGCGACAAGGTAGATTTCGTAAAACTGGAAAAATGGCTGCGCAAGCTCCGCATCCAGCGTATGGCGCAGTTGCAGGGCAGTGTACTTATCCTTTTCTTCGAATTTGAACAGGATGAGATACCTTTCGTGCGCCGTGTAGAACGTGGTGCCTACAAGCTGACCCTCCGTTCGCTTTATTATAACAGTCTCGATCAGCAGGAAATTTTATTCGAGCAGACTCAGGCTGGATTCGTTCGCACCACCGGTGGCACGATGCGCAAAAACCTGCGCCGCAGTATGCGGTATCTGGAATATGCGCCCATAGAAACTATCAGCAATTTCTGCAATAACTTCTACCGCTCGCTCTCAGAAATCGAAGAATAATATAAAATATATAAAAAATAAGCATACTCTGTGACGAATTTCAAGCGATTTTCGTACCTTTGCATCTATGAAACGATTTTGTATAACAATAATATCATCTATTATAACACTATGCGCAAGTGCGCAGGTGCAATGCGAGGATACCTGCAGTCATGTGCATGGCATAGACCTCAGTCACTATCAGGGCAATGTGTTCTGGGAAACGGTGGGCGATAACTCCAAGATGGCGTATGTCTATCTGAAGGCTACCGAAGGTGGAACCAATGTAGATAGCAAATATAAGCAGAATATTGATCTGGCTCATAGATATGGACTCAAGGTGGGTTCATACCACTTTTATCGTGCCCGTATTCCTCAGGAAACTCAGTTGAAGAATTTCAAGGCACAGTGCCGCCCTGGCGACCAGGATCTCTTGCCGATGATCGACGTAGAGACCAAGAGTGGTTTGGAAACAGAAGAATTTTGCGACTCACTCTTCAAGTTCCTGCGTCTCGTGGAAAAGGCATACAGGCAGAAGCCGCTCATCTATACGGGTGCCAACTTCTATGACCATTATCTCTTGGGAAAGCTCGACAGCTACAAGCTGATGATAGCACAATATACCAAGCGAGAACCAGTGCTCAAGGATGGAAGAGACTTTGAGATGTGGCAATATACCGGTAAAGGAAAACTGAACGGTATCAATGGCTACGTGGATAAGAGTAGATTCATGGGCAGGCATCGATTGAGAGAGATTAGATTCAGACACAGATAAGGCTTTGTAACTTTGAACTTGGAGCTTTGAACTTGATGATTAGTTTCAAGGTAAAGAGTGAATAAGGTCTGAAAGCATAGAAACGATTTTAGTAAAATATAAACTTTAAATAAAACTATGGCAATTATTAAATGTCCAGAATGTGGCCGCCAGATCAGTGATAAGGCTCCAACCTGTCCTAGTTGTGGCGTTGAGATAGCTGGAAAAATCACTAAATGCCCTCATTGCGGTGAGGTTTATTTCAGCAGTCAGGAGATGTGCCCAAACTGCCATGAGATAGCAGTGGGGGTAACTCGTCCTCTTGCGGAAGCAACATCACCGGTGTCGTCTGCAGCATCGTCAGCAACACCGCAGGCTCCTGCGGCTCCAACAACTCCTTCAGCCCCTCCTACCCCTCCTGTCCCACCAGTACCTCCTGTACGTCGTCCTGGTGTTACTGCGAACGGAAATGATGGCGGAGAGGGCAATACTCCTCAGGAACCACGGAAGAAAAAGAACACCCGCTCTATCTTCATCATCTCATTCATCTTTGCAGTCTTGGCGTGTGGCATTATGTATTACTTCTACGACAGTGCCAATCGCAACAAGGAGATGGAAGCTTATGAGTATGCGATGCAAAGCAGCGATCCGATGGTACTGCAGAGTTATCTCGATACCTACAAGGATGCAGATGAAGCACATCGCGATTCCATCATGGCTCATCTAGACCTGTTGAAGCAGAACGACCAGGATTGGACCAATGCTGTAGTGAGCGGATCGAAAGAAGCTTTGGAAGCATATCTCCAGAAGTATCCTAACAGTTTGCACAAACAGGAAGCTTTGCTTAAGATAGATTCCCTTGACTGGAATGTGGCTAAGGCCGCAGATACAGCTGATGCCTATCAGACATACCTGAATGCTCATACAGATGGTGCTCATATTGAAGAGGCTGAAAATGCCTTGAAGAAGGTGAAGAGCCGTGACCTCCAGCCAGAAGAAAAGCAGATGGTGAGCGGATTGTTCCGTCAGTTCTTCCAGAGCATCAATTCCCGTAATGCGGATGGATTGACAGCTACCTGCGAGGATATTCTCTCTTCCCTGCTTGGCAAGAACTCGGCTACCAAGGCTGATGTCGTTACCTTTATGGATAAGCTCTATAAAGACAATGTTGCCAATATGAACTGGCACATCAACAACGACTACCAGATCAAGAAGCGCGAGGTTGGCGATGAGGAATATGAGTATCAGGTACAGTTCTCTGCCCGTCAGGACGTAGATTTGACAGATGGCACCAAGAAGGAACAACTCTTCAAGATTTCTGCAGTTGTTTCACCTGATGGCAAAGTTTCTGCCTTCAATATGAACAAGGTTTCTGAGCCACAGCAATAGAATTGTTCTGATTAAAAGATTCGTAGTTCTAAAACAATATAAAAGAATCATAAGATTCAAAAACAATATAAAAAGAAAGCTCCGATGGATTTGTTGATTCCATCGGAGCTTTCTTTTTTCCTTTTACTTTGCTTCCTTCATCTGTCGGAGCAATTCCTTCTGTTTTTCATTCAAACCAGTAGGCAACTTCACGTTATAGGTAATCATCAGATCACCAAAGGTTCCATCACCTCTGTCATAACCCTTGCCGCGAACACGTACCTTGGTACCATTCTGGGTTTCCGGTTTGATTTTCAGTTTAATCTTTGAACCATTGCTCAATGTGATGATACCCTCACCACCGAGCAGTGCGGTGTACATGTCGATATTCACATTCATGTTCATCTCGCCGGTATTCGTTCTGCCGCTACGGCCACCGCAGCCGCCGTTGCATCCGCCTGTACCATATTCAGCACCGGCACCGAAACCAGCACCTGCTCCGCCGAATCCGCCAAAGCCACCGAAACCGGCACCTTGTGAACCACGGGCACGACCTCCGCCGAAGAGATTTTCGAAGAAGCTGGAGAAACCGCCTCCTCCACCACCGAAGCTGCTGAAGTCGAAGCCTTCGAATGGATTTCCACCAGCGGCACCTCCGCCGGCAGCTCCATCATAGCCTCCACCACCGAAGCCTCCTACATTCTTCCACTGTTCGCCGTACTGGTCGTACTTAGCACGCTTTTCCGGATCCGAAATCACCTCATACGCCTCGTTCAGCGCCTGGAACTTAGCCTTTGCCTTTGGGTCGTTAGGATGCAAATCCGGATGAAACTGTTTAGCACGCTTGCGATATGCAGCGCGCACATCCTTCTGCGGGATGTTCTTATCTACACCGAGAATCTTGTAATAATCTACAAATGCCATAGTATAATACCTCCTATTTTTATGATTTTTATAAGAATCCAACAAAAAGTATGCCGTAATTGCCAACTTTTTTGTAATTTTGCAGTTGAAACAAATAAATTCGAGAAAAAGTATGAAACAGTTATTCGCAGCGCTCCTCTTGGCGCTCACTTTTAATTCGCAGGCAATGGCACAGCAGCGCACCGTCAAACTCAGAGTGATACAGACAAGTGATGTTCATGGTTCTTTCTTCCCATACGATTTCATCAATCGCAAACCGAAGGCAGGAACCCTGGCACGCGTATCTTCTTATGTAAACGATCTGCGCAAGACCTATAAGGACAATGTCATCCTCCTGGAGAATGGCGATATCCTTCAGGGACAACCTACCTGCTACTTCTATAATTATGTCAACACCCAGGCTCGTAATGTAGCTGCTGATGTCGTCAACTATATGAAGTATGATGCCCAGGCTTTCGGTAATCACGATGTAGAGACTGGACATGCGGTTTATGACAAGTGGATCAGGGAGTTAGATTGTCCGGTGCTGGGTGCCAATATCATTGATACCAAGACCGGTAAGCCTTATGTGAAGCCATATATCATCCTGAACCGTGAGGGTGTGAAGATAGCCGTTCTCGGTATGTTGACTCCAGCTATTCCCAACTGGCTGACAGAGAATCTCTGGAGCGGAATGAAGTTTGAGAATATGGTGACCAGTGCCCGTAAATGGATGAAGATTATTCAGGAGAAGGAGAAGCCGGACGTTGTCATTGGTGTCTTCCACAGCGGTAAGGATGGCGGTATTGTCACTCCTGAATATGAGGAGGATGCCTCTCTGCGGGTAGCAAAGGAGGTGCCAGGCTTCGACATGGTACTCTTCGGACATGACCATACCCGCTGCAATGAGACGATCCTGAATGTGGAAGGTAAGCCTGTTGTGTGTCTCGACCCTGCCAATAATGCACTGAATGTGGCAGATGCCGAGGTGACCATTACCCTGAACAAGAAGAAGGTGAATGGCAAAAAGCAGTATGTTGTGACAGACAAGAAGATAGTTGGCAGTCTGCCAGATGTGACAAAATGTCCTATTGATGAGGATTTCATGAAGGCATTCGAGCCTCAGATTGCAGAAATCAACAAGTTCGTAGGCAAGCAGATCGGAACTTTCAAGAATACCATCCACAGCCGCGAGTCTTTCTTCGGCAGCTGCGCCTTCAATGACTTCATCCTCAACCTGCAGCTTCAGATCACGAATGCTGATATTGCCTTCAATGCGCCCCTCCAGTTTAATTCCACCATTAATGCGGGACCTATCTATGTTGGTGACATGTTCAATCTCTATAAATATGAGAATCAGCTCTACGTGATGCGCCTTACAGGTGAGGAGATCCGCAAGCATCTGGAGATGAGCTATGATCTTTGGGTGAATACGATGAAGAGTCCTGATGACCATCTTCTCCTGCTCGATACCCAGACCAAGGGCGACCAGCAGCGTCTGGGCTTCAAGAACCTCTCCTTCAACTTCGACAGTGCTGCCGGCATTGATTATGAGGTAGATGTTACCAAGCCAGACGGAGAGAAGGTGAAGATTCTGCGTATGAGCAATGGTCAGCCTTTCGATGAAAAGAAGTGGTATAAGGTGGCAGTGAACAGTTATCGCGGCAATGGCGGCGGAGAGCTCCTCACCCGTGGTGCCGGTATTCCAAAGGATAGTCTGGATAGCAGAATCATCTATCGCAGTGAGCGCGACCAGCGTTACTATCTGATGGAGGCCATCGAAAAGATGGGAACCGTAGATGCCAAGCCAAACAACAACTGGAAGTTCGTGCCGGAAGCATGGACCAAGCCTGCTGCCCAGCGCGACTATGAATTGCTTTTCGGAAAAAAGCAATAGCCCACTAGTCCCCCAAAAGCCGCCGGGAACAACCCGTCAAAGCATATCATAAAGTTCAAAGTTCAATATTCAAAGTTCAAAGTAAAGAATGAAGTATTGGTTTATATTTTGCAAGACAGATATCTTGCTCGAGAAGAGAGAAGATGGAACCTATACGATTCCATGTAGTGAGGAAAGTCCGATAGCAACCAAGCCTTGGACCCATATCCTCAACATCACACCGATGAATGACGGTACGGAAGTGAAGACTTTCACCATTCCAGAGCCCGTAACCGACAATCCGAAATATGAGATGTGCGGTTTGCGTCCTAGCTTTTACAAGCTCTCCCCAGAGTTGTATCAGAAAGCGGGAAAATGTCAGGAACTGAACTATTGGGATATGAACACCCAGTTTTGCGGTGTATGCGGTTCACCTATGAAGATGTCAACAGATATCAGCAAGAAGTGTACCGAGTGTGGCAAGTCTGTCTGGCCCTCTCTCGCTACAGCCATCATCGTTCTTATCAAGAAGGGCGATCAGGTGCTGCTGGTTCATGCCCGCAACTTCAAGGGTAACTTCGATTCCCTGGTAGCAGGTTTTGTGGAAACAGGTGAGAGTCTGGAGGAAGCTGTTCATCGTGAGGTGATGGAAGAAACTGGTCTGACCATCAAGAACCTCAAGTATTTTGGTTCCCAGCCATGGCCGTTCCCAAGTGGCTTGATGGTAGGATATACAGCCGAATATGTAGATGGTGAGATTCATCTTCAGAAGGAAGAGCTTTCCCGCGGCAAATGGTTCAGCAAGGACAATCTCCCTGTTTTGCCGGAGAAATTGTCGATTGCCCGCAAACTCATTGATGCCTGGCTAGAGAATAGAATATAAACTTTCGCAAGCAGACTATACTCGCCCTGGACTAATGATAAGTATAGGGTAGAATCTTGAAATTAAGAAATACAGAAGAGATGAAAGAAAAACTTTGGAATGCGAATTACATCAAGGTGATGACCACCAACTTTCTGCTCTACTTTGCCTTCTATCTCCTCACCCCACTCCTCCCACTCTATCTGAGTGAAACTTTCGGGGCTACGAAGGATGTGATAGGCATTGTTCTGAGCGGATATACGGTGGCGGCACTTATCATCCGTCCGTTTAGCGGATATGTGGTGGATGGATTTTCCCGTAAGAAAGTGCTGATGGTCTGTCTGACGGCTTTTGCCATCTTCTTTGCAGGATACATAGCAGCCAGTACCATCCTGATGTTTGCCATCTGCCGAACCCTGCATGGTGGACCTTTCGGAGCGGTAACTGTTGCCAACAGTACCTGTGCCATCGATGTCTTGCCATCGAGCAGACGCAATGAGGGTATCGGTCTTTATGGATTGAGCAACAACTTCGCCATGGCGATAGCCCCTTCCATAGGTATCTATCTGCACAATCTGGTGGGTAGCTATATGGTACTTTTCTGGATAGCCTTTGTGGTAGCCATTGCTTCTGTAGTGATAGCTGGAACGGTGAAACTCCCAGAGAAGGAAATCATCAGAAACAAGGAGAAGCTCTCGCTCGACCGCTTCTTCCTGACCCGCGCCTGGCTTTTGGCCATCAACATCTGCATGTTTGGTTTCTGCTGGGGTGTATTGAGCAACTATCTCGCCATTTACAGTAAGGAGGAATTAGGCATTACCGGAGGAACGGGTACCTATTTTGCAATTCTCTCTATGGGATTGTTCATGAGCAGATTGCAAGGCAGAAAGGCTTTGAGTCAGGGTAAGCTGACCCAGAATGCTGCCGAAGGAATGCTGATATCGCTCGTTGGTTTTACGATATTCGTAGCCATCAAGCATCCGATAGCCTACTATCTTTCAGCTGCATTGATAGGATTGGGAAATGGTCATCTGTATCCAGCCTTCCTGAATATGTTTATCAATGTAGCCCGCCACGACCAGCGTGGTACTGCCAACAGCAGTATCCTGACCGGTTGGGATCTGGGATTCGGAATCGGTTGCCTTCTGGGTGGTGTTGTAGCCGAGCATTTCGGTTATAGTGGTGCCTTCTGGATGGTAGCGGTCGAAAATGCCGCCGCAGTGGTATTATTCTTTGCTGCCTCCCGGACATTCTTTGAAAAAAGAAGACGAAACGATTAGCAAAGGAATAAAAAAGTATAAGTTTTTTCCAGGTAAAAGTTTAGCTTCCATCAAGGGCTAAACTTTTACCCTTAAGGCTAGAAACATTTTCCCTTAAGGGAAATTATATTTTTCCTTAAGGATAAATCTTTTTTTCCTTAAGGGTAGTTTACTGCTGGTTTTAAACCGGTATAGAAGTCCAATTAAAGAAAAAGAGCATTCGTAAGGATTGTGGAAACAAACCCTTTCGAATGCTCTTTGCAATTTTCTTACATGCTTTCTCTCTTAGAATGGGAGATCGTCTGCGCTGCCACCTGCTGCAGGAGCTGCTGGTTGAGCTGGAGGGAATGGAGCAGTTGCACCCTGAGCAGGAGCTGGAGCTGCCTGAGGAGCCGCACTTACTGGAGGGAATGGAGAACCAACAGGCTGCATGCCACCCTGCATAGCAGCAACAGCATTAGGATCTACACGCTGAACATTCCAAGCGCGGACACTGTTGAACCAACGACCATTATATTCGTGTGCATCCAAATCAAAAGAAACCAAAAGTTCCTCACCACTCTGGATGTTGAACTGAGCAAGACGGTCTGCTCCGAAAACATCGAAGCAAAGCTTCTTTGGATACTGCTCGTGAGTTTCGATAACGAACGACTGAGCCTTCCACTCACCTCTTGCAGAAACGCCGCTTCTTTCAGGTAAAACGGCAATTACCTTTCCTTGTAATTCCATATTATTATTTTAAAAATTGTTTCAATCCTTCGCCTGCCAAGCCTCATTTTCATCGAGAATCAAAAGATGTATGAAGAGGCTCAAAAACGAGTGAATCTATCTGTTATTTTTCTTTCTGACTGCGAAATTACTAAAAATAGTTTTAAAACAAAAACATTTCTTCGATTATTTTTGTCTATCCCCAATATTTTTTGTATTTTTGTGCTCATAATTGCGCAAATGCCCCAATTTACCCGTCAAGTAAGGAGCATCAGCAATGAATATGAGATAAGTAAATTGAAAATTAATAATATAAAATAACGACTCATGAGATTTACAGTTTCAAGTTCAGCATTGAGCAGCAAGCTCAATATGCTTGCTAAGGTGATCGGCAGCAAGAATTCTCTGCCTATCCTTGACAATTTCCTGTTCCAAGTTGCCAACGGTGAGATGACCATCACCGCAAGCGACAGTGACAACATCATCAAGAGTACCATCGCTCTCACTGACAGCGATGGCGAAGGCGAGTTCTGCGTTGCCAACCGCGTCATCCTGGATGCATTGAAGGAGTTGCCAGAACAGCCTCTTAACTTCGATGTAGATACAGATAGTTTTGCCATTAAGATTGTATATCAGAATGGTCTCTATAATTTCACAGGCTTGAATGCTGAAGACTATCCTCCAACACAGGATATGGGTGATGCCTGCACTACTCTCGTCTTGCCAGCACAGGTGCTGATCGACAATATCAACCGTTCTCTCTTCGCAACAGCCAGCGATGAGCTGCGCCCTGTGATGAACGGTATCTATTTCGACCTGACTCCAGAATCGCTTGCCATCGTAGCAAGTGATGGTCATAAGTTGGTAAGAAGCAAGAACTTCACTCTCAAGAGTGAGACTCCTTCTTCATTCAACCTGCCTAAGAAGCCTGCATCATTGCTGAAGAACATTCTGAGCAAGGATGATGAGGCAACCATCAAGTTTGATGCACGCAGAGCTGAGATTCAGTTTAGTGATGGCGTATTGAAATGCCGCCTCATAGATGGTCGCTACCCTAACTACAACTCAGTGATTCCTGCCAACAACCCATGTGAGATAACCGTAGATCGCAAGGGCTTGCAGAGTGCATTGCGCCGTGTATTGCCATTTGCCAGCGAGAGCAGCCAGCTGATTCGTTTCCACATTGAGAGCGGCCGTTTCGAGGTTTCTTCAGAAGACATCGACTTCTCTACTTCTGCCAAGGAAGTATTGGCTTGCGAATATAGCGGTTCCGGCATCAGCATCGGTTTCAAGGGTAGCAGCCTGATGGAAATCCTGGGTAATCTGAACTGTGAGCAGGTTATCTTCTACTTGGCTGATCCTAGCCGTGCTGGTATCATTGTGCCAGCTGAGCAGCCAGAAAACGAGGATATCCTCATGCTCATCATGCCAATGCTCCTTAACGAATAAGGAGCTTGGCTAATCCAACCCCCCCCTTCTCTATCAGAAATATATAGTAATAAATACTTGAAGTAATGAAATTAAATCTTACTAAGCCTCTGATCGTATTCGACTTAGAGACTACCGGTCTTGACATGGTGAAAGACAGAATCATCCAGATCTCCTATATCAAGGTGTTTCCAGATGGAACAGAGGTACGTAAAAACCAGTTTATCAATCCAGAGAAGCCAATCCCTGAAGAGGTGGTTGCACTTACTGGTATCAGCAATGATGATGTAAAGGATGCACCAACCTTCAAGCAGTTGGCTGCTACCTTCAACCAGGAGTTCTCTGGTTGTGATTTTGCTGGCTACAACTCCAATCATTTCGATGTTCCTATGCTTGCAGAGGAATTCCTGCGTGCCGGCATCGATTTCGATTTCTCTAAGTGTCGCCTCATTGATGCCCAGAATATCTTTATGAAGATGGAGCGTCGTAACCTGGCTGCTGCATACAAGTTCTATTGCGGCAGAAAGATGGAGGAAGACTTCGAGGCACACCGCGCCGACCAGGATACCGAGGCTACCTATTGCGTACTGAAAGGCGAGCTGGACCGTTATGCCCCTGGTGTTCAGGAGGAAGCCGACCGTGTGCTCAACAATGATATGGACGAGCTTGCTGAGTTCTCCAAGCGCAACGACAATGTAGATTTTGCCGGCCGCATCGTTTGGCAGGAGTTGAAGGATGCCGACGGTAATGTGATACTCGACGAAAAGGGCGAGCCTCGCAAGCACGAGGTATTCAATTTCGGCAAGTACAAAGGATGGGATGTGGCAGAGATTCTGACTAAGGATCCTGGTTACTTCACCTGGGTATTGGGAAGCGATTTCACCAACAATACCAAGCAGGTACTCACCCGTATCCGTCTGCGCGAGTTCAGCAAGAGAATGGGAAAATAACAAGAGTTTGGGAAGATAATATGTTAAAAGGAAAGAAAATCGTATTGGGCATTACGGGGTCCATTGCAGCCTACAAGTCATGTCTTATCATCCGTGGTCTCATCAAGAAGGGAGCTGAGGTGCAGGTGGTCATTACGCCTGCCGGTAAGGAGTTCATTACCCCTATCACCCTCTCTGCTCTGACCCACAAGCCCGTGGTAAGCGAGTTCTTCTCACAGCGTGATGGTACCTGGAATTCGCACGTGGATCTCGGTCTCTGGGCGGATGCGATGGTCATTGCACCATGTACGGCATCTACCATGGGCAAGATGGCGCATGGTATTGCAGACAATATGCTCATCACTACCTATCTCTCCATGAAGGCACCAGTCTTCATTGCTCCTGCCATGGACCTTGATATGTACAAGCATCCTTCTACACAGGCCAACATGAAGACCCTTCTCGGCTATGGTAACCATATCATCGAGCCGGAAGTGGGATTCCTTGCTTCTGGATTAGAGGGAAAGGGACGTATGGAGGAACCGGATGTCATCGTGGATTACCTGGATAGATACTTCAACATGATGGAGAGTGCCGATGAGGTTGCTGATGTAGAATCAGAGAACCAGAAGACTACGGAGAAAGACCTCTGCGGTAAGAAGGTGATGATTACAGCTGGACCAACCTATGAGAAGATTGACCCAGTGCGTTTCATCGGTAATTATTCGTCAGGAAAGATGGGATTCGCACTTGCCGAAGAATGTCTTCGCCGTGGTGCGGATGTTACTTTGGTGGCAGGTCCTGTTTCATTAGACAGTAGTCCTGCTATCCACCGCATCAATGTGGAGAGCTGTGAGGAGATGTATCAGGCAGCCACAGCAGCCTTTGCTTCATCTGATGCTGCCATTCTCTGTGCAGCCGTAGCAGACTTCCGTCCTGCCAATGTAGCTGATAGGAAAATCAAGCGCGAAAAGGATGACCTGGAGCTGACACTGGTGCCTACCCATGACATCGCAGCAGCTTTGGGACAGATGAAACAAAAGAATCAGCGAATCGTAGCTTTTGCCCTGGAAACAAACGATGAAGAGAGCAATGCACAGAAGAAGAGAGTGAAGAAAAATGCCGACTTCATCGTGCTCAACTCTACCCGTAATCCGGGCACTACTTTCCGCACTGACGATAATCAGATTACCATCATCTCTGAAAAGGGAAAGAAAGAATATGAAAAGAAACCGAAGACTGAGGTGGCTCGCGACATCATTGACGAGCTGGCTCTCCTGTTTTAGTCCGGTAGCTTTAGCTGGTGGTCTCCTGTGCTGCAGTCCTTCTACGATTTCAGCACAGGAGCTGCAAGCTAAGATTACTATCAACCATGCCCAGATCTCGGGTACGGAAAAAGGCGTATTCGACAATCTGCAACAGACCTTGCAGCAATTCGTCAACAATCGCCAATGGACTCATCTTCAGTTTCAGAAGAACGAACGCATCATCTGCAACTTCAATATCACCGTCACCAAGTATGACAGAGACCAGAATCTCTTTACCTGCAAGGCGCTGATACAGGCCAATCGCCCCGTCTTCAATTCGGCATACACCTCCACCTTATATAATAATGTGGACGATAACTTCACGTTTCGTTTTGCTGAATACGACCAGTTGGAGTTCAATGAGCAGCAGATAGACAATCAGCTTACAGCTCTCTTTGCCTATTATGCATATCTTATCATCGGCATCGATCTGGATAGTTTTGCACCCAAAGGTGGTGAAGACATTCTGCAGCGCTGCATGAATCTGACAAACAATGCCCAGAATCTGGATTATCCAGGATGGAAGGCTTTCTCTGATGACCGCAACCGATATGCCATCATCTCAGACTATCTGGATGGAGCGTTGGAACCCTTCAGACAGTTGCAGTATGACTATTACCGGAAAGGACTCGACGAGATGGCGAATAATGCGGAAAGAGGTCGTACCGAGATAACCGCCGCCCTGGAAACAGGACTGAAGAAGGCGAAGGAAAATCGCCCACTCAGTTTGTTGCCACAGATATGGACCGATTTCAAGAAGGATGAACTTGCCAACATCTATCGCGGCAAGGGAACCCAAAAGGAAAAGGAGAGCATCTATGAACTCCTCTTCTCCATCAATCCTTCACAGAATAAATATTGGGATCAGGTCAAGGAATAATCTTTCAGGAAGAAGTCATCATTCATAAAATCATCTTCCAGAACGGAAGCTTCTGAAAATCAGAATCAGCTTTCCCTTCATATCTTTATCAAAAAGTAGAATAAAATATGCTCAAGCAATTATATATCAAGAACTTCACGCTCATCGACGAGCTGAACATCTCTCTTTATCCTGGCTTCTCCGTCATCACGGGTGAGACAGGAGCAGGAAAGAGTATCATCCTCGGTGCCATCGGACTGCTTCTGGGTAACCGTGCCGACAGCAAGGCGATCAAGGCTGGAAGAGACCGATGTGTGATAGAGGCTCACTTCGATCTCTCCAGATATGGTATGCAGAAATTCTTTGATGATAACGACATCGACTATGATGCCGATGATACTATCATCCGAAGAGAGTTGACTGCAGCCGGCAAGAGCCGTGCCTTCATCAATGATACCCCGGTGCCTCTCACCCGTATGAGAGAATTGGGAGAGCAACTCGTGGATATCCATTCGCAGCATCAGAATCTTCTTCTGCAGAAAGAAGACTTCCAGTTGAATGTGGTGGATATCATCGCTCAGGATGCCGACCAGCTCAAGGTTTACCAAAAAGAGTATTATGCCTATCGTAAAGCCAAGGAACTTCTGGAAGAACTGAAAGCCGAGATAGCCAAGAACCGTGAGAACGAGGAGTTTATGCGCTTCCAGCATAAAGAGCTGGATGATGCAAATCTGCAGGAAGGCGAATTGGAACAACTGGAACAGGAAGCAGAAACCCTGAGCCATTCGGAGGATATCAAGACCGCTCTCTACGAGGCTGACAGTGCGCTTTCAGGAGAAAACGACAGCATACTTGACAAACTGAAGAACGCCACTCATCAACTGGAAAATATCTGTGATGTCTATCCAAGCATGGCTGATGTGGCTGGCAGAATGCAGAGCAGCTATATCGAACTGAAGGACATCGCACAGGAAATCAGCAGTAGTGTAGATCACGTGGAATTCGATCCTAACCGATTGGATGCCATCAATACCCGTCTGGACAAGCTCTACACCCTGCAGCAGAAGTTCCATGTGGAAACGGTGACTGAACTCATTGCTACCCGTGACCGCATAGCAGAACAGCTTGCACATATCGATAATGGCGATGAAGACATCGAAGAGAAGGAAAAAGAAGTTGCTGCTCTCCTTGCCAAGGCTGAAAAGCAAGCTACCCTACTCACTTCCATCCGTCAGAAATCAGCAAAGGCCATCGAAAAAGAGATGAAGGGCAGACTCATCCCGCTGGGCATTCCGAATGTGAGATTCGAGATTGCCTTTGCAGAAAAGCCACTGTCTGGAAATGGTGCCGATAAGGTCAGCTTCCTCTTCAGTGCCAACAAGAGTACCCAGCTACAGCCTGTCAGTCAGGTAGCTTCGGGTGGTGAGATTGCCCGTGTGATGCTCTCGCTGAAGGCAATGATCAGTGGAGCCGTGAAGTTGCCAACCATCATCTTTGATGAGATTGATACCGGTGTAAGCGGCAAGATAGCAGAAAAGATGGCAGATATCATGGAAGAAATGGGACTCCAGAACCGACAGGTACTCTCTATCACTCACCTGCCACAGATAGCAGCCAAGGGTAGCCATCATTACAAGGTATTGAAGGAGGAAACCGAGAACGGAACCATCTCGCACATGAAAGAACTCAACAACCAGGAACGCATTGAGGAAATTGCCCAGATGCTCAGTGGCAGTGACATCACGCAGGCAGCTCTTGCCAATGCCAAAGAATTATTGAGAATATGAAAAGAATAAATATGATCATGATGGGACTGATGCTGGGTGCATCATCCCTCTTCGCTCAGCCAGGCTCTGTACAGAAAGCCGCCAAGAGCGTATTTACACTCACCACCTTCAACAAGGATGGTAACATCATCTCTTCTACACAAGGTGTATTTATTGATAACAAGGGAACGGCTATCGGTACCTTCAAACCGTTTATCGGTGCTGTGAAGGCTACCATCGTGGATGCCAGCGGAAAGTCGATGGACGTGGATGCCATCCTCGGAGCCGATGAGCTTTACGATGTGGCTAAGTTCAGAGTATTGGGTAATACCACGGCTGCCAACATTGCAACGGCAGAATCACCTGCGGGCAGCAAGGTCTGGCTCGTACCTTATTCTATCAAGAAGTCACCTTTCCAGCAGGAGGATATCGCAAGCGTTGAGAAGTTTAAGGAAACTTACAATTACTACATCTTCTCCAACACCGTACCGGACAATGCAGTGGGTTGCCCATTCGTCAACAAAAGCGGTCAGGTGATTGGTATCATGCATAGCAATGGTCAGGTAACTGCCATTGATGCCAACTATGCCAAGGAGTTGAAGGTGACGGGTCTTTCCACACTGGATGCAGCCCTTCGCCAAACAGGCATCCGTACTGCTCTTCCTGATACCGAACAGGAGGCGATTACGATGATGACGCTCAATAAGTCTCAGGTGACCCGCGACATCTATGACAAGTATGCAGATGAGTTTATGGCAAAGTTCCCTGCTTCAGCATTCGGCTATAAGGAAAAAGCAACTCTTCTTGTAGATAAGAACGAGTTTGCCGAGGCAGCCAAATGTATGGAAGATGGAATCAAGAAATCTTCAGCCAAGGATGAAGCCCACTCCAATTATTCTGATGTCATCTATCAGAAACTGATCTATAAGGGTGATTCTGCCTATACAGCCTGGACTTACGACAAGGCGATAGAAGAGGCACAGAAGGCATACGCCATCAATGCCAATCCTGTATATCAGCATCAGGAGGCACGCATCATCTTTACCAAGGGTAATTATCAGAAGGCATACGATATGTTCATCGCCCTGACCAAGACTTCAGTCAAGAACTCGGAAATCTTCCTGGAGGCAGCTCAGGCAAAGATTCAGCTCAAGGCTCCAGCTACAGAGATCAAGGTCTTGTTGGACAGTGCAGTCAATGAGGCTAAGAACTCGGGCACCATGGCTGGTCCTTACTATCTGGCTCGTGGTGATTTCCAGGCAGAACAGGGAGAGTATCGCAGTGCTATAGCCGACTATAATATGTATGATTCGATTGTCCGTCCTGTTAATCCTGCATTTTTCTATGCAAGATACAAGGCTGAGACCAAGTTGCGCATGTGGCAGCCAGCGTTGATAGATATTGCCCGTACCTGCTACCTTGCTCCTAACGAGCCTACTTATTTTGCAGAATGGGCTAGTCTTGACTTGCGTGTGAAGCGATATGCAGAAGGTATCAGTGCTGCCAAGCATTGCATAGAGATTGCTCCAGAATATGCCGATGGCTACCTCCTCCTCGGTTTGCTCCAGATGGAGAACAAGCAGAAGGAAGAGGCCCGCAAGAACCTGGAAAAAGCAAAGGAACTGGGAGATACCCGTGCTGAGGGTTATCTCAAGAAACTGAAATAATAAGATTAATTGAAATAACCGGATTAATTGAAATAACAAAATTGAAGGTGGTAATAGTTGCACTTTCAAACGCCCTGAAAGGGCAAAAGCTCGTAGGAGGGTGTGTCAAAAGTCCAAGACACACCCTCTTCTTCGTTTCTTCAAGAACGCAAGCCCGCTAGGCGTCTCGGAGAATTTGAACACCGCCCCCGCTAGGCGTCTCGCCGGATTTGCAATCCGGCGTTAAAAAATGTCCTAACCTATTTAGGCTCTGCGGATTTGCAATCCGCAGCAAAGGAGTATGCTTTTCCTTTTGTTGGGGGATTACAAATCCCCCAGTTTTAATAGGTCGAACCTTTTTTACGGCGGATTGCAAATCCGCCGGGACGCCTAGCGGGATTCATACATCCCCAGAGTGTTGCCATGGGTTAGGAGCTTTTGGGCCTTCAGCCCGTTCTTAAGCCACAAGTGAAAGTTCTATAAAACAAAAAGTGGATTAACCTTTCGATTAATCCACTTTTGTGATTCCGTTGGGGTTCGAACCCAAGACCCACAGCTTAGAAGGCTGTTGCTCTAATCCAACTGAGCTACGGAACCAACACCGCTATTTTTCATTAGCGAGTGCAAAGGTAATACTTTTTTGCGAAACTACCAAATTTTCCCGCATCTTTTTTACAATAAAACCGAATATTATGCAACTTTTCACCTTCTATGAATTGAAAAGCGCATAATATTCGGTATTCCTCATTCTTTTATGCATCAAAAAGAATGAATATCATCTTCCACTTATTATTCAGTAATCAGTGTAAACTCTGAACCAGAAGCATAATCCTGACCATTCTGCTCATTCAATGCACGCAGACGGAAGTAGCGAGCCTTGACAGGCTTGTTCAACATCACCTTCTGCAGCTTGGTTGTCTTCTCAAAATGACCCTTCAGGATTGGCTCACCCCAAGTCTTGTTGTCGTTGCTGACGTAGATTTCATAATCCTTGATGCAACCATTCAGAGAACCATCCTGGCGTGCCAGATAAGTAAAGCCCTTGATGACCTTCTGCTTGCCGGCATCGAAGTCAACCCAGTGAGGATACTTAGCCAATGTAATGGAATACATCGTATGCCAGAATGTAGAAGGATCGCCATCTACCAAGTAGGCAGCATCACCCTCATCAGGTTCCTGGCTGGAAGCAAAGGCGATCTGAAGACCGGATGTCTGCTGATTCTGCTGCATCTTCTTCATCATCTCCTTCATCATTTCACGACCGGTAGCTGAAACCTTCACAATATTTCCAAGCTCAGACTTCACCGCTGGACGGATAATGAATCCGAATGTGGTAGGAGTACTGCGTACCTGATCTGGCGTCAAAGGACCACCCTGTCCACAGCTGGCACCGCCCAATCCTGTAACCTTTGCATCGAGGTGCAAGTGAGTACCGCTGCTCTTTGGCAACTGATATGGATGTGCTGCCAAAGTCAACTCCTGCTGACTCCAAGGCAATGCTGAAGCAGACATAGTACTGTCAGAGATGAATACTACACCCTGCTGGCTGTCGTTGGTAACGGCACACCAGCGAACCTCCTCGCGGTTGCCCTGTGCCTGTGGCTTAGGAAGCATGATGCCCTGCTCTGCTACCGGACTGTGGTACCAACCGATAAACTGGCTGGTCTTGCGGTCGTTATAGTTGTTGACAGGTCCGCGTCCATAATAATCATACTGGTTCAACTCGCTTGGCAATACCATAGAATAGCCGATACGAGGCAAGATGACCTTAGAACGGTTAGCACCGATGGCACTCTGCATCTCGATGGAACCATCCTTATAGATAGTATAGATCTGGCGTGAAGTGAACTTCAGGTCAGCATCAGTCAAGGCATGCTTGTTTTTTTCGAAGTTATAGCAAGACTCTGGGTCACGGTCGCGGTTGCTGTAATTCACATCGCATCCCTCTTTACCCTGACTCTCTACAGTAAAGTCGAGCTGGTAAGAACCATCCTTCTTGGCTGTATAGTTCCAGTTCTTCACTACATGCTGCAGGTCGTACAGACCATTCTTGAACCATGCATTATGGTATCCGATACCGGCATCGTTGTCAGTAGGAGCACGATATGCATCGAGCTTAGGACCATTGCCATCCTTGATGATATCCTGGCTGCCATACTTCAGGCTATAGATAGCACCGGTATTCAGATCGAATGCCACCTGGAAGTTGCCGCCATTGATGTTGGCACGCTTAGCCGCCTTATCTACCGAAAGCTTCATCGCCTTGCCGTTCTTGGCAACAGTAGCAATAGAAGGAGCAGCAACATCAGCGCCCTTCACTCTCAACTGCTCTTCCATCTGCGGATAACCCTTGGCAGCCCAAGGCATATCCTTGCCCAGAAGGAACTGAACGGTTACGAAGTACTCGCTCTTTGGATCGAGGCTTGCATAATCGTATGGCAAGGTATAGAAGCCCTTCTCGCGAGGACCCACGATATTCTTGGCACCCTGCAATGGCTGATTCTTTGAAATGCAGACGCCATCCTTATAGAGAGACCATACAATCTGGTAATTCCTGAGAGGCTCGAAGTAGTTCTTATTGAAGATTTCAATCTGTCCCTGCTTCATATCCACAGCCTTCACGCCTACATTCTGATAAACCTTCTTTACCTCATAGTACTGAGCCTTAGGTGAGAAGTCTGGGCGAAGGATACCATTCATACAGAACATACCATCGTTTGGCTTGTTGTCCTTACCGAAGTCACCACCGTATGCCCAGTAGGTCTTGCCGGTTACAGGATCCTGCTTGTCAAGAGCCTGGTCAACCCAGTCCCAGATAGCTCCACCCATGAAGAAGTTGGTGCTCTCGATGGCATTCCAGTAATCAATCAGGTTACCGCAGGCATTACCCATAGAGTGAGCATACTCAGAGATGTGGAACGGATACTTCAGCTTGTACTTGCCCTGTACGGCTCCCTGAACCCAGGCGATGGAAGGATACTGGTTAGAACCCATATCCACGATATCATTGTTGCGCTCATACTGAACAGGGCGGCTGGTATCATAAGCCTTGATGGCATTATAGCAATCTACGAAAGTCTTGCCAGGACCAGCCTCGTTACCCAAACTCCAGATTACTACAGAAGGATGATTCACGGTAGCGTGTACCATCTCCATGTTTCTGGCGATATGAGCGTTGCGGAACTCAGGTACATGAGAAAGACTCTGCTTGCCATAGTAGTACTCATGGCTCTCGAGGTTAGCTTCATCCTCCAGATAGATTCCATACTTATCGCAGAGATAATACCAGTAAGGTGCATCAGGATAGTGGCAGTTGCGCACATGGTTGATGTTTCCACGCTTCATCAGGAAGATTTCGTTCTCCATCTGCTCGCGGGTAGCTGTATGACCTAACAGCGTATTGTTCTCATGACGGTTGACACCCTTCAGCTTGATAGGCTGTCCGTTGAGATAGTAATATCTTCCAGCCAATCCGAACTCATCCTTCTCGGCAGGAGTCTCCTTGATTTCCACCTTTCTGAAGCCCACGATGGTAGAGAAGGTCTGAACCGTTCTGCCCTTGGCATCCTTCAATTCTCCTACCAATGTATAACGGTAAGGAGCTTCTGCACTCCAGAGCTTCACCTTGTTGGCAGCATCGAGCGTAGTTTCCAGAACAATCTCGCCCTTGGAATTCAGTTTTCCTACGAGAGAAGTAGAAGCTGTAACGCCTTCCATCAGATCATTGTCGTCGGAATAGAGACGGTTGGCATAGAGTGAATACTGCAAGGTATAACCCTTGATGGCCTTCTTGGAAAGGTTCTGCAACTGGGCAGAGATATGCAAGGTGGCATGGCTGTAGGTTTCATCCAAGTCAGGAATAGCCTTGATGTCTCTTACCTGAACCTGTGGTTTGGCAACCAGAGCCACGGTGCGGAAGATACCAGGCAAGCGGAACATATCCTGACTCTCCAGGAAAGAACCGTCTGAATGGCGATAAACCTCTACAGCTACAGTATTCTCCTCACCCTCCTTATTAAGATAAGGTGTAATGTCGAATTCAGCCAGGTTGCGTGAGTTCTTGGAGAATCCCACATACTTGCCATTTATATATAGGTAGAAGAAAGAATCTACACCATCGAAGTTCAGATAGATCTGCTGACCCTTCCAGTCTGCAGGAACGGAGAAGGTTCTGCGATAAGAACCCACCTCATTGCGGTTGCGATAGGTCATCCAGTTGGTAGGAGGTGTACGCATCACTCCACCCTTCCAGTCGTTCATCGGCTGCCAGGAGTGCTGGAAGATGACACGCTGGTTGGAATAGAGCGGATCTCCATACTTGTTGTTTCCATCTTTCTGCAGTCCAGCCAAATTCCAGTTCATTGGCACCTTGATATCGTCCCACTGAGAGACATCATAGTCTGTACGGTAGAAATCCTTAGGACGCTCATCCGGATTTGGAGCCCAATGGAACTTCCATAATCCATCGAGAGATTTCCAGTAAGAACTGTTCTCTGGTAAAACCTTTCTCGCCTCTTCGACATTGCGGAACGAGAAGAACCAAGCATGCGGCTGCTGCTTGTTGACAGCTACGGAATCAGGACTTTGCCACTCCCATCCCGTAGGCGCAGCCTGCTGATTGTAGAAGTAGCCTCCTAAAGTACCATCTGCCCATGCTGAAGAGCAAATGAGTCCGGTTAAAAGTAATAAATAAGTTTTCTTCATAAGTTGATGTTATTGTTTCTAATTATATTCTTTGCAAAGTTACGCTTTTATTTTGAAAGAGCAAAATAGTAGGAGGGAAAAAGCGAGAAAACACCCGATTTTTTGAGATAAGCCTTTAATCTTTGCCCTACCCGATGATTTTTTCCCAGAAAAACTTGGCGGAATCACAGAAAAGCTGTATCTTTGTCGCATACAATCAATCTTATGGCAATATAGATATACTAAATATATTATTAATTAATAAATTCAATCTTAAACAAAGACATTTATGGTAAACAGATTCATTCTTAATGAAGTTTCCTATTTCGGTCCAGGTGCCCGCAAGGAGCTTCCTACAGTAATCGCTAGTCGTGGTTGGAAAAAAGCTTTGGTTGTAACAGACAAGGGCTTGATGAAATTTGGCGTTGCCAAGATGGTACTCGACGTACTTGACGGGGCTGACATCGCTTACGAGGTATTTGATGACGTAAAGCCAAACCCAACAGTTTCCAATGTTACTGCAGGTATTGAGGCTTGCAAGAATGCTGAGGCAGACTTCATCATCGCTATCGGTGGTGGCAGTTCTATGGATACCGCAAAGGGTATCGGCGTGGTTGTTACCAACCCAGAGTTTGCCGACATCGTTTCTCTGGAGGGTGTTGCTCCTACCAAGAACAAGTGCTTGCCTATCGTAGCACTTCCTACTACAGCAGGTACCGCAGCAGAGACTACCATCAACTATGTGATTATCGACGAGCAGCGCCAGCAGAAGATGGTATGCGTAGATCCTAACGATATTCCTGCCGTTGCAATCGTAGATGCAGAGCTGATGTATTCTTTGCCAAAGGGTCTCACCGCAGCTACCGGTATGGATGCGATGACTCACGCTATCGAGGGCTTGATTACCAAGGCAGCTTGGGAGATGAGTGATATGTTCGAGCTCAAGGCTATCGAGATGATTCATAAGTACCTGCCTATCGCTGTGAATGACCCTACCAATCCAGAGGGTCGCAACGGTATGGCCGTAGCTCAGTATATTGCCGGTATGGCATTCTCTAATGTAGGTTTGGGCGTTGACCATGGTATGGCTCACCCTATGAGTGCCCTTCATGATGTTCCTCACGGAGTAGCTTGTGCTATCCTGCTTCCTACCGTGATGCGCTTCAATATGGAGGTAAGTGTACCTAAGTATGTACAGATTGCCAAGGTTGTTGGTGTTTACAAGGATGGTATGACCGACCAGGAGGCAGCAGAGGCAGCCTGCAATGCTATCGAGGAGTTGTCTAAGTTGGTAGGTATCCCACAGCATCTCAGCGAATTGGGCATCACAGAGGCTGACATCCCTGCCCTTGCCGAGCAGGCATTCACCGATGTATGTACTCCAGGTAATCCTCGTGAGGTTTCTAAGGAGGATATCATCGCCTTGTATCACAAGATCTTGTAATATAGGCTAAAGATATAATAATATTTTAATCGCCCTGAAAGGAACAAGCATAAACGATGCTTCACCTTTCAGGGCGATTTTTTTATTCATTTACCCCCTCATCTGATGATCTACGTGTTAACAATTAAATAGCATAAATAAAATTTCATTAGAAAAAAAACACTTTTATTTGGAAAACGCAGAGGAAAAAGGAAGAAAAATGAGATTATTTTTTTGTCAATCCAAGATTTTGTTGTACCTTTGTGCCCAAGTATGGTGAGGCGAATGCCAAACCTGCTCTATTTTCGTGGGTTAACGATTAGATTCGTATCGATTCGACTGGAAGTTCAATTCAGAATAGCTCCTACCAAAGCAAAATTCAAACTACGAACGTACAGTATGAGACGGTGCGCCATGATATGGCGTACCCTCATCTCTTGTATTTCGTAGTTGGGCCATCTGTGGTAGGAGCAGCCTTGAATTGGAATTCAACGAGATGACGGGTACGCTCTTTTTATTTCCCCTAGAAAAAGACATTTTGAGAATTTTACAGATTTCAGTAACAAGATTTAAAGCTCCTACCAATTATGCAAACAAATCTAAAGATTGAAACTGCTAGAGATTGTTGTACCCTATAAACAGCAATCACATGGCTCGTATCTATGACAACCTGGAAACCAAGTTCACCGATGGGCTCCAGGGCATTATTTCCAACGTGGGCGTAAAGCGCGTTGACTTCTGCGTAGGTTACTTCAACCTGCGCGGCTGGAACCTTATTGTCAATGAGGTTGACCAGCTATCCGGTGATTTCGTATATGAACAGAATGACCGCATATTCCGCACCTGCCGACTCCTTATAGGCATGCACCGACCTGATGAAGACCTCGTCCGAAGTCTCTATTCCGGTAAGAAACAACTGCCCGATTCCGAGTATGTGCAGAAATGCAGAATAGCCATTGCCCGAGACTTCAAGAAGCAGCTCCTGCTGGGACTCCCATCGAAAAACGATGAATGGACACTCCGCCGACTCTCCGCGCAGATGAAGGAAGAGAAAGTATGCGTCAGGCTCTATCTTCGAGAGCCCTTGCATGCCAAACTCTATCTCGCATACCGACCAGACGACAACTTCAACCCCATCCAGGCCATCATGGGTAGCAGTAACCTCACCTACTCCGGATTAACCCGACAGGGAGAGCTGAATGCAGAGTTTGCCGATAGCGACAGCGCTGAAAAACTGTCAGAATGGTTTGATGCAAGATGGAACGACAAGTTCTGCATCGACATCACCAGCGAACTGATAGATGCCATCGACAACAGTTGGGCAGGCGAAGAAGATATTCCACCTTATTATATTTATCTCAAGACGGTGTATCATCTCAGTCAGGAAGCACGTTCGGGCATCAAGGAGTTTACGCTTCCGCCCGAATTCCGCAACACCCTTTTCGATTTCCAGCAGAATGCGGTGAAGATTGCAGCCAAGCATCTTAACAACGACAAGCGAAACGGAGCCATGATAGGCGATGTGGTGGGTTTGGGAAAGACCATCACCGCCTGCGCCATCGCCAAAATCTACGAGATGACCTACGCCAGCAGCACCCTCATCATCTGTCCAGCCAACCTGCAGGACATGTGGGCAAAATACAAGCAGAAATACGATCTCAAAGCAGACATCGTCTCGATGCAGAAACCCATTGATGTGGAGAACACCTGGAACTACCGACTGATTATCGTAGATGAAAGCCATAACTTGCGCAACAGCAGCGGAAAGCGATATCACAACATCCAGGAATTGATTCATAAACTGGATTGCAAAACCCTGCTGCTTACCGCTACTCCATATAACAAGGATTTCTCCGACCTGGCCAACCAGCTGAAGCTTTTCCTGAGCGACGACCAGGATCTTGGTATCCGCCCAGAAGCTTACATCCAAAGTCTGGGAGGCGAGCGAGAGTTTCAGCGCAAACATAGCGACATCCACATCCGCAGCATCAAATCATTTGAACAAAGCGCCAAGACTGATGATTGGAGCGAACTGATGAAGCTCTTCCTGGTTCGCCGCACCCGCACCTTCATTAAGGATAACTTTGCCTTAACCGACGAGAGCAATGGCAGAAAATACCTGCAGTTCCCGGATGGAAGCAAGTCGTACTTCCCCGACCGCATACCGAAAGCCCTGAAGTTCAAGACACAACAGGACGACCAGTATAGCCGCCTCTATTCAGAAAAAATGGTAGCGATGATGGAAGAACTGCTGCTACCACGCTATGGGCTTACCAAATATCTGAATGAAGCCAAGGCAGAAGAAGCCTCCCGAGCCGAAAAACAGCTCATCGAGAACCTCTCGAAAGCAGGTCAGCGCATCATGGGATTCTGCAAGAGCACCTTCTTCAAGCGAATAGACAGCAGCGGTTTCGCCTTCCTGCTCACCCTGAAACGCCACATCCTGCGCAACGCCATCTTCCTCTATGCCATCGACAACAAGCTCAATCTGCCCATCGGCGATGAGAACTCCCTACCCGATGATTTCGTGGAAGATGAAGATGCCAACGGAATGTTTGATACGGATGATGATAACCAGGACACCGATGACCTCATCATCCCTACCGATATGGAATACTACGAGCAGAAAGCCAAGAAACACTATGAACTGCTGATGCAGAAGAATAATGTAAACTGGCTCAACAGCAAGTACTTCAAGCGAACACTCAAGCAGAATCTCAAGAAGGATTGCCAATGCATCATCAAGATGATTCAGTTCTGCGGACAATGGAAAACGAAGGAAGACCAGAAACTCAACGAACTGTACAAGCTCGTAACAGAAACCTATCCGAAAGACAAGATCGTGCTCTTCACACAGTATTCCGACACCGCCAAGTATCTCTGCCGCCAACTCCGCAAGAAGAATGTGGAGCAGATAGACATCGCTACGGGCGACAGCAAGAACACCACCAGCATCGTGGAGCATTTCTCACCAGTAAGCAACGAGAAGAGCTATCCTGCCGACCAGCAGAGCCGAATCCTCATCGCCACCGATGTATTGAGCGAAGGTCAGAACCTGCAGGATGCGCATATCATCATCAACTACGACCTGCCATGGGCGATTATCCGACTCATTCAGAGAGCCGGACGTGTGGACCGTATCGGACAGCAGAGCGACCACATCGACTGCTATTCCTTCTTCCCTGCCGACGGTGTGGAACAGGTAATCAAGCTGCGCAAGCGCCTGAACGACCGCATCAACGAGGCAGCCAACGTAGTGGGAAGCGACGAGGTGTTCTTCGAGGGCAACGAGCAGAACCTGCGAGATATGTATAACGAAAAGAGCGGCTCGCTCGACGATGTGGATGACAACGATGTGGACCTGGCTTCACAGGCATACCAGATATGGAAGAATGCCACCGATGCCAAACCCGAACTGAAACGCATCATCCCACACCTGAGCAACATGATCAATGCCACCAAGGCAACCACCGACAGGCTGAACGATGGCGTTATCACCTACGCCCAGACACGCAGCGGATTCGATGTGCTCTCCTGGTACAACAGCAAGGGCGAAATCGTGAGTCAGTCGCAGAAGCGCATTCTCCAGGCCATGGAATGCGATGCCGACGAGCCGAATGTGGAACCAGCCGACCAGCATTACGACCTGGTAAAGAAAGCCATAGACAACATCGGCGACGAGAACACGCATGTGGGCGGCATTCTGGGCAGCAGATTCAGTACCCGCTACAAGATCATCCAGCGATTGGAGCGATATTACGAAAAGCCTGTAGATCTCTTCTTCTCCGATGAGAACAAGGAAGAGCTGAAGTATGCCATCAACGACATCTACAACTATCCGCTCCAGGAAACCGCCAAGTTTAATCTGGGAAGAATGATGCGACAGAACAACGTGAGCAACGACGACCTGGTGGAGTATGTGCTCGACATGCGCAAAAACAGCCAGCTCTGCATCATCGACGAAGATACCAACTCCAACAAAGAGCCGAAAATTATCTGTTCGATGGGTTTGAGATGGAGAGAATCTCATTCATAACAATTCAAGACAAAAACAAGATATGACAAGAAAAGAATTCAACCAATATATACAGGAAGCCAGTTTCCAGGAACTGTTCGTCACAGAAATGGGATGGAACAACCCCAAGGGCATGACCGATATCCTAGTGCCCCATATCGACGACATAGACTACGAGATGGAGACCATTGCCGAACGCAATGGTTTCCAGATACTTACCTGCCTGGTAGAGAAGATACCGACAGCCTCTACCTGCAAGAAGATAGACATCAAACTGCGCCAGCAAGCCCACGACTACATCTGCATCTACATAGAGCAGCAGGGCTTCCACCACCAGTGGGTTGCCCCGGTAAACAAAGTGGAAAAGCGCGACATCGTAACCATCGAGTATGCCAGCGTTGCCCAGGCAGAGTTTCTTTACACCAAGATTCCCGACCTGAGCTTCGATTTTAACGAAGACACCACCATTATGGATGTGAAGCAGCGCATCCAGGGAGCCTTCATGGTGAATTCCGAGAAGATAACCAAGGATTTCTACGCAGGATTCAAGAAAGAGCATACCCAGTTTGTGAAATATATCACAGGCATCAACGACGAGATAGCCGACGACAAGAAGAACAAGGAGAAGCAATGGTATGCATCCGTGATGCTCAACCGCCTTATGTTCTGTTATTTTATCCAGAAGAAAGGTTTCCTGGATATGAACGAGAACTATCTGCGCGACAAGCTCAGCATGGTGCAGCGAGAGCGTGGCGAGAACGAATTCTTCCAGTCATTCTACAAGGGTTTCCTGATACACCTCTTCCATGAAGGGCTGAATGGGCACCAGCGTAACGAAGCATTTCTCAGCAAATATGGCCGCATACCCTATCTGAACGGAGGCATGTTCGATTTTCACGACATCGAAAAGATGTTCAAGGATATTGACATCGACGACGAGGCATTCCTTCACCTCTTCGATTTCTTCGATAAATGGCGCTGGCATCTGGATACCCGCATCACGGCATCGGGTAAAGACATCAACCCCGACGTGCTGGGCTACATTTTTGAGCAATACATCAACGACCGTGCCCAGATGGGAGCCTACTACACCAAGGAAGACATTACGGAATACATAGGCAAGAACTGCATCCTGCCCTTCCTTTTCGACAGCGTTAAGAAGACCACCTCTGAGAAGGATTTCAAGGAAAAGGGATACATCTGGCAAACCCTGCAGCAGAGCGGCGACAAATACATCTATGATGCCGTGAAGCACGGATATACTGCAGATTGGCTCTCGCTCATCCCGGGCGAGATAGCAGAAGGTGTGGATACCACCCAACCACAACTCCTGGAGCGCAGAAGTCATTGGAACGAGCGCACTCCAGAGCCATTCAATCTGCCTACGGAGATATGGCGAGAAACCATCGAGCGCTTCCAGCGCTGCGATGATTTGCTGCAGAAGATTACTGCTGGCGAAATTCACGAAATCAATGATTTCATCACCTATAATCTCGATATCCGTCAGTTTGCATACGATTTATTGTTACATACAGAAGACCATCTCTTGGTAGAGCATTTCTATCATGCCATGCAGCACGTCTCTATCCTTGACCCAACCTGCGGCAGTGGCGCCTTTCTGTTTGCAGCCATGAACATCCTGGAACCATTGTATGAAATCTGCATTACCCGCATGGAGGAGTTCCACCAGAAGAACGAGAAGTTATTCGTAGCTGAACTTGAAGAGATTAGCAAGAAGTATCGCAGTAACATTCAGTACTTTATCTATAAGAGTATCATTCTCCGCAACCTCTATGGCGTTGATATCATGGAAGAGGCTGTAGAGATTGCCAAGCTGCGCCTGTTTCTGAAAATGGTGGCGGTAGTGGAAGTAAATCCAAGACTCGATAATCTTGGTCTGGATCCGTTGCCGGATATCGACTTCAACATTCGTTGCGGCAATACTTTGGTGGGATATGCTACGGAAAAGGAATTGGATAATGACTTGAATTATGGCGACATGTTTGCTAAACAGGAGTTCAAGGACAAGGTAGAATTGGAGATGGAGGTTGTGGCTCGTGCCTACGAGCAGTTCAAGGACCTTCAGCTTACTTCGCAGGAGGAGGCAAGCGAGTTTAAGGAGTCTAAAATGCAGCTCAAGGCAAAGCTTTCAGAACTTAATGACTTGCTGAATCATAAGCTTTTTTCTTCAATGGTATCAGATGCCAGCATCTCGTATGAAGAATGGCTCTCCAGCCACCAGCCTTTCCATTGGCTGGCGGAATATTATCATATCATGCATAGCAATGGTGGCTTTGATGTTATCATTGGCAATCCGCCGTATGTTGTCTATACTGCAAAAAAATATTTCTACAAGATATCAGAAAGCTATAAGACGTACAAATGCGCAAACTTATACGCTTATTGTATAGAACGCAGTCATCAAATTCTTTCTTATATCGGAATATGTGGTATGATCATCCCCAATAGTAGTATTTCTGCAACTAAAATGGCTCCAGTACAAGACATAATAAAAGCAGGAAAAAAGTGTTGGATAAGTAATTACTCATGGAGACCAGCTAAATTATTTGAAGGTGCTGATATGCTCCTCGCTATAATTATAGATAAACATAACGAGATTGATACTGTATATTCAACAAAATATAACAAGTGGTATAACGAATATAGAAATTTCTTGTTTAAAAATTTAGCTTATAATGAAACTACCAATATAAATATGGCAGATAGTATAGCAAAATTGCCATCGCCATTATTTACAAAGATAATAGAAAAGCTAAAAATACAAGATGGAAAGAGTTCACTGACAAGTAGTTTTCTCCCAACTCCAACGAAACATATTCTATATTATTTTAGAGCAGTACAATATTGGTTTAAAGTGCTAGATCGAATTCCTATTTACAAAGACAATGGAGAAGATTGTATTACAGGAGAAATGAAGCCTGTCTATACACTAAGTGAAGAAGAAAAATATGTCATCATTGCATTTCTATCATCTAGTTTGTTCTTTACTAATTATATAATGTGGTCCAGCTGTCAAGTAGTGAACTCTAGAGACTTCCAAATTCCTTTTGACGTGAATTCTCTTACGAATAATGACTTAGAGTCTATTGCAACATTAGGCAAGAAATTGCAAAACGATTATCAAAAGCATAGTCATATTAAAGAGAGAACATATGCTAAAAAAGGCAGACAGTTTGTGATGGAGAAACAGCATTTCTTCATCAAGGAATCCAAGCCCATCATCGACGAAATCGATAAGCTTCTGGCGAAGCATTACGGCTTTACAGAAAAAGAACTAGACTTCATCATCAACTACGACATTAAGTATCGTATGGGCGATGAGCTGAACAAGGATGAGGAGTAAAAAGAAGAATCCCTGTTGCTGATGCTACTTGGCAAGTATCGGCAACAGGGAATTTTCATTCAATTGTTTTATCCTTCAGAATTATAGAAATCTAGCAAGGGCGTGCAGAAACCACCTTTGCAACATGTCCCTTTGGGATACCAGGTACAACTATGGAATAGCTGACAGGATATTTCTCTTCAAACTCCTCAATAGGAAGAGCGAATACTTTTAATTTCTTTTCCTTCATAATTTACTCCTTTCTTAAATAGCATATCAAACTAAGCCATTCTTTTTCAACAAATCTGTCAATTCTTTCCCCTTTAAAGTACTCCGCTCCGATTTATCATAAATATAAAGCAAGCCGAGACCATCCTCTATATCAGCTAACACAACTGTTATAATACGGGCACCGCCACTTTTACCAGTTCCTTTCGATTTGATAGCCATACGAACCTTACGCAAACCGCCACCTAAATCTGCACCCAAAGAGGGGGAAGAACTCAACTCATTCATCAATTCCTTCAAATCAGATTTAAACGACTTATAGCGCTTATTCAATCGTTTAGCTTCCCTTTCAAAAGAAGGGAACGTATATATCTTACAACTCATTCAGCACGTCCTCCAATGGTTTAAGCTCTAGCTTTCCTTCACGATAGGACTTCAGTTCATGGAGGGCATTGTCGAAACCCGAGAGTATTTCTTCTTTAGTCATACAAGGCTCTTCTTGAACCATACACGCCTCATTTGCCTCTTTATTTGCAAAGAGTTTTCTTATCCTATCCAAAAGATGGATATCTTGAGTATTAAGCACCTGACGAATAATATCATTCTGTGCTGCTTGTATATTTAATGCTGTCATACAACTCCTTTTTTAAAATTTGCTTTCAAAATACCGAATATCACATATTTCCTGCAAAAATACACAGAAGTTTTCAAAATACCAAATATTTCCAGACAAATCTGCAAAAAGGTTATTGTTTTCTTTGATTTTCAGAGAATTATTCGTATTTTTGCATCGTTATAGATATAAAATCTTTATATGCCAGAGATACTATCCCATATAGGAAACCTAGACTTGCTGAAACGTCCAAAGATAGCGTTTCTCTGTTCCAGCAAGACCACAAGCCGAGACATCCTAAAAAGTTTCGACTGGGCAACAAGCGTGCCTAAAGATTCCTGCATCATCAGCGGATTTCAGACAAAACTGGAAAAGGACGTACTGCAACTTCTCCTGAAACGGCACATCCCTATCATCATTGTGTTGGCCAGAAAAATGTATAAGGAACTACCTGTCGAAATTCAATCAGCCATCAACAACGACGAAGCCCTTATTATCTCCCTCTCCCATCTTCCCCGCAACTCCAAGCAAAGTGCACGAGTGAGAAACAAATATATCATCAACATAGCTGACAAAGTAGTATTTGGAGCTTTAGATACTTCTAGTTCACTTGCAAACCTAACGAAAGATGCAGAAGGAATAGGTTCTTGTACCATTAGCAAGCGTAATAATCAATCGTAAAAAGCAATGGAAGTTGTCGGAACATATAGGAGAAGTTGCCGGAAAGATTAATATCTGTTTTCGGAGAAGTTAATATCTCCAGCCGCACAACAGCTGTTGTGCGCTTGCATAACAGCTGATATGCGCTCGCACAACACGTGTTGTGCAAGCGGAAACCAACTGTTGTGCACCAACTCATTTCGTCTTTTCCTTTCTCGTATAATCGGACAAAACTCCTTTCACCATTAAGCTTCTGATAACCAGGAAGTATTAATGAATGTAAAAGGAGAATTGAATTACGAATTGTTTTTTAGAATTTGGTGAAGTATAGCCTCAACATCTTAGAGCGGAGCATCATTTTATCGCCCTTGAGCTTCTCTTTGTAGAAAGCTTCCCGCAGATTGTTGATGCCGTAGCTTCTGATGCTGTCATTCACAACGGTTGCAGGAATATCACCACCATTTTCTCCATGATCCTGATGCCAGTTGTTCTTGTAAGGCGAATGCAGGATCAGACTGTCACCAGTCTGTTCGAATCGGAAATAATAGCCACGGAAACTGTACATATTCGTGGGGGTAATACTGGCACAAGATATCAGCTTATGCTGCACTCCCCAGAACACTCGTTCCTTGGAAAGGTCGAGAGAGTTGCCCGTAGCCAACGTATCTACCCGTTCCAGATGCCAGAATCCATCAAGATCTCCATTATCGCTCGTCTCGATGGTACAGGAACTCAGTACCAAACTGATTGCTGCTATCAAATATATTATTCTTTTCATTATCTTTTCTCTTTCATAAAGTTAGAACTTGACGATACCTTGTCTTGTCAGGGTAATCTGGAATCCTCTATTGTGTCCCAACATCTCCGTACTGCCGAAATCCATTCCGTAAGCTGCCTTTACCGTATATCTTCTTAAGAAGTGGTAGCTGCCTTCTGCCATGAAGCTTACATTATGATGCTTCTTGGTAAATGGCAGGACATAGGTTCCCCAGCCCTTCTGATAGGAGGCGAGTACACGATAGCCGAATTTATCGGAAGGCTGACCATCGAATCCCAGGTGATAGGCGATGAAACGGTTATCCTTCACCTCAATCTTTCCATCTGTATTATAGATTGGCGAACGATAGAGCGGATTACCCATTACCTGTCCCCAATGCTGCCAGCCAGTATAGTTACTGTGATTGTAATAATTGTCCATTCCAGCCAAATGATCAGGAATATTCACGGTATGATCATGGTTATATGGGCCACTCTGATATTTGGTATGGACGTATTCTAACACAACATTACGAATCCATCTGCCATATTTGATATTCAGTTCCGCACCCAGCATCATGTCCTGGAGGGAATACATAAAGAAGCGATGGCTTTTCTTGCTCTGCCACTCCTTTCCTTCGCCATAACCATTATAATCAAGCATAAACATCTGACTGTCATCCTCGAAGAAATGATCTGCATAAACGCCCAACTTCCAGGTATCAGCATTATAGTTGATGCGCATGAGCCAAGACCCCAACTGGTTGCCGGCAATATTGGCATACTGACCTTCGCCATCATCATGTCCACCAGGAATAAAAGCGTGCCACATTCCCTTTAATCCACCTTCTGTAGCCTTGCATTTGAGTCCGCCATTTCCATCATAGGTGTATGGCTTGCCACCAAACTGTGCTGCCATTTCCAAGCCCAATTCGATACTCAAAGGGCAGAATGCGGCTTCGTTTCCAATTCGCAGATAGCCAGCCTTGCTATGATAGAGCACACCTTCCGAATACTTGGATTTGCGCTGGGTGAAATCATGCTGCCAGTTTTCATCGGTAAATTTTCCAAAAGCAATATGTCCCTTGAGTTGAACCCAATGATTAAGAATAGGTAGCGTCCAATATTCCGGCAAGGCTAATCTTACCTGCGGTACAGGTCGAGCGTTAATGCCCAACGTCTGGCTACCACTTGAAAGCGTCTGGTTCTTCAATTCCATCGGATATTCTTTAGCACCCACACTGAGTACACCATGCAGCCATCTTACTTCCGCAAAAGCCTGCTGCACAATAAACCTGCTGGTAAAATGAGTGGGCAATACCAAATCTACACCATAACCTACTCCCCATCTGCGCTGATTATCTGTGGATAGAGGTCGTATCAAACTGCCTCTCAGATAGGCATTCGCCTCTTTCAGAGAACTTAAACCATACCGATTGGCATTGAGCCAAAGAGGAGTTTTGTCCTTTGAAAAAGTAGCCTGCATATCTATTCGGTATTCCAGGGCACTATCGAGTCTTAATTTTGTAGGTTCCGCATCTTCCTGCCAACAATATTGTGCCATCACTGATTGCGGACACGCTACGGTGAGGAAGCAAAGCGAAACTAAACAGAAAACTTTCTTCATATCAATGTTTTATCTATAAAACTGCATAAACACTCATTTTATTGTAGTTTTTGCAGTTACTTTAACATTCCTTACGAAAAGTCGGGCTATAAACCTGAATCGGAAAGATAAAATTAGCCAAAATACAATAATTCAACAATACATACGTTACATTATATAACATATAGGAATTAGATTAATAAGGTTTTTGTAAACAAGATAAACAATGGAAAATAAAGAAGAACATCTCAAACAAATAGATGTGTTGGCAATAGCCAAGGAGATGAAGAAGCATAAGAAACAGTATCTGATAGCTCTTCCTGTCACCTTCGTACTCTCTTGCCTGCTCATCCTTTGCGTGCCAAGGTATTATACAAGTACGGCAAAATTGGCTCCGGAAATATCAAGCTTCAGTTCGAGTTCATTAGGTGATATTGCCTCTTCATTCGGCTTCGATATAGGAGGAAACTCTGCAAACGGAGATGCCATCTTCCCGGAACTCTACCCTGAGCTGATAGAATCCAACGACTTTATGGTCGGTATGTTTGATGTCAAGGTGAAATCTAAGGATGGAAGTATCAATACTACCTATTATGATTACCTTGCCACCAAGCGACAGACACCTTGGTGGTCTAAAGCGTATAATTCCGTAAAACAGCTGTTTGATACACCTGATTCTACATCCGTAAGTAAAAACGGAAAAGCTAATCCATTCCAACTTACCCGACGTCAGGATCAGATAGCCCGACTTATGAGCAAAAACATCAAATGTAATATTGATAAGAAGAACTATGTGATTTCTATCTCCGTAGAAGATCAGGATCCTCTGATATGTGCAACCCTTGCTGATACGGTTCAGGCTAAGCTTCAGGATTTCATCACTGCCTATCGTACCAAGAAAGCGAAGAAAGACTTAGAGTACTACAAGAAGTTGAGCAGTGATGCCAAGTCAAAATATGAGCGCATCAGACAGCAGTATGGCAGTTATTCAGATGCCAATCAGGATGTGGTATTGGAAAGTTACCGCCTGAAAGCCAACGATATGGAGAATGAGATGCAGTTGCTTTACAACACATACACGAGTCTTCAGGCTCAGGTGCAGCAGGCTCAGGCAAAACTTCTGATGCAAACTCCAGCCTTTACGACCCTGCAGAGTGCATCTGTGCCATTGAAACCGGCAGGACCTAAGAGAATGCTATTTGTTCTCGGAATGACTTTTCTGGCTTTTATCGTCGTGACTGTATATTCAATTAGAAAAATGATTTTTAGAGAGTAGAAACAATAATAATAATAATGAGCAAAATGAATGAACATAATCACAGCAACTATTCCAAGCGAATAGCCACCAATACTTTGGTGCTATTTGCCAGAATGCTCATTATTACCATTGTCAATCTCTATACTGTGCGCTGGGTTCTGAAAGGTCTTGGTACAGAGGATTATGGCATATACAATGCTGTGGCAGGTGTGGTTACTACTGGCACCTGTATCAGCAGTGTTCTAGCGATGGCTACGCAGCGATTCTATTCTTACGCAATAGGCTTGGGTGAGAAGGAAAAGCTAACCAGAATATTCTCTGCCAGTGTGAATTTAGTTGTTGTGTTTTCGATTATCACAATCCTAGTTCTTGAGCTTGTAGGAAATTGGTTCGTTTCCACACAGATGACAATCCCTGCTGATAGGCTGTCGGCTGCAAGTTGGGTGTTCCAGTTTTCTATATTCTCGTTTGTTTTTACCTTGCTTCAGATACCATATATAGGAGCAATCTTCTCTAATGAAGATATGGGAGTATATGCACTCGTATCTTCTGTAGATTGTTTCATAAAATTGATGATTGCGGCTTTGATCTGTATGTTTGGTATCGATCATCTTATTTTATATAGTGGCGCCATGATGATGGAATCTGGCTTAGTGATGGTTGTTTATATGCTGATTGCTTCTCGCAAATACATCGAATGCAGATATACGACAAAAGGAATAGACAAGGAGCTATACAAAGAATTGATATCATTCTCTGGATGGACATTTTATGGTGCTTTGTCTGGAATGGGCATGACTCAGGGAAGTATCATTTTGCTCAATATCTTCTTTGGTCCACTGGTAAATGCTGCATTTTGTATTGGCAACCAATTATACAATGCCATCAACACGTTGAGCAATAGTATAGTTGTTGCATTCCGGCCAACATTAATTAAATCCTATTCGTGCCAGGATATGCTATATATGCAGCAACTTTATTTTTATGCCAATAAGGCAATTTTGTATTTACTGTGTTTGGTTGCAATGCCTTTGATGTTGGAAACGGAATATGTACTGCAATTCTGGTTAGGATACAGCACTCCGGAAATCATACTCTTTTGCAGACTCTATATTATATATACGATAGTTTTGACTTTACATAATCCGATTACTATCATTATACAAGCTACAGGAAAAATCAGAAAGTATAGTTTATATGTAGAAAGTCTTACCATTATGAACATTCCAGTTTGTTGGGGACTATTTATACTAGACTGTCCTTCTTATACTATCTTTATCGTAATGATAGTCTTGTGTCTGATAGCTCATAATATAAGATTGGTGATGCTGAGAAAAGCTGTTCCAGAACTGAAGCTGAGAAGTTATTATAAACATCTGATACTTCCTGCCTTCTTCATACTGGGCATAACGAGTATGTTGGAACTGTTCTTGCTACAGTTACCGATAGCAGGTTTTCAAAGATTTGGGCTAATCGTGATTTCTTCAGTCATGGTAATGTCTATATTGATATACGTATGGGGCTTTTCGGAAGCCGAACGAAAATTATTGCATTCACTGATTCATAAGGTAGTGAATAAAAGGCAAATAGTATTATAAAGCAAACAATAAATTATGGGATACATTTTACTATCAGTACTTTTGATAACGATTATACTTTGTTATCTGGAAGATTACATCAAGCGATATAGATTTTTTCTATATATCTTGATGGGATTCGTTATGGTTCTCATAGCAGGATTACGCGAAATAGGTCTGGATCCTGATTCTGAAAATTACGAGTATTCTTTCCAGCATTATTATCAGAGTTTTGAGATGGGTATGGTAGAACCATCGTTTACTCTCATATCTGCTGTTCTAAATGTATTTACAGATAATGTGCATCTTTTGTTTTTAGTTTATGCATTCCTTGGTGTCACTATCAAGCTATATGCATTCAAAAAAAACTTGCAATGCATTTTCGTGCCAATGATGTTATATATAAGTTTCTACTTTGTATTGCATGAAATGACACAAATCAGAGCTGGAGTTGTGTCTGCTTTATTCTTGTTGGCTGTGTACCACATAGCTAAAAAAGAAAAAAGAAAAGCTTTGCTGCTAATTATAGTTGGTTCATTCTTCCACTATTCCTCCTTAGCTCTGCTACCAACACTCATGTTTGGCAATAAAGATTTCAACCGCAAAGAAAATATAATGATAGCGTTACTCATCCCCCTAAGCTATCTCATATATTTCGGTGGTATCAGTATGCTGCTGAATACAGATATTCCACTTATCGGTAACAAACTAGCCATCTACCAGCAGGCAATGGAAAAAGGAAAAATGACAGTAAACATAAATGTCTTTGATCCTGTACACCTTGTCTCCGTGATGTTGTTTTACTACACATTATATTTTCGAAAGACAATCACCGCCTTCAATGAAAACTATAATGTTGTAATAAAAATAGTGGCAATAGGGCTGTTCTTGCATACAAGTTTGGCTTTTCTCCCAGTTCTAGCTTTGAGAATCAGTCAGTTATACTGTATCGTTAACATTTTCTTATTTTCAGGGATCGTATATACATTTAAACAGAAATGGATGGGAATAACAGTCCTGGTATTATTATCAATATTCCAAATGTATCTCGCTTTACCTCATTATGGATTAGGTGATATCGTGAGATTTTAAATAAAGAAATACAATGAAAGCAAGAGTTATAGCATTTTATCTGCCACAGTTCTATCCCATACCCGAAAACGACAAGGTGTGGGGACCGGGATTCACAGAATGGACGAATGTAGCCAAGGCTCGTCCGGTATTTCATGGGCACTATCAGCCCAGAATACCGGCAGATTTAGGTTTCTATGATCTTCGTTTGCCAGAGACTCGGGAGCAGCAGGCTCAGTTGGCACGCGAAGCAGGTATAGAAGGTTTCTGCTACTGGCATTACTGGATGGGTAACGGTAAGCGCCTGTTGCAGCGTCCTTTCGATGAAGTACTAAATTCCGGCAAGCCAGACTTCCCGTTTTGTCTCGCATGGGCCAACCATGATTGGAAAACCAACACCTGGAAGAACAAAGGTGGCAACCAGATGATCTGCGAACAGAAATATCCTGGAGACGATGATTATATTGCTCACTTTAATTATGTTCTTCAAGCTTTCAAAGACCATCGCTACATTACAGTAGATGGCAAACCACTGTTCTTGATATTCGACCCTTACCACTTTAAGGATGTCCGTCATTTTATACAACTCTGGCGTGACTTAGCCAAAGAAAGCGGATTGAAAGGTATTTACTTCGTTGCTATGTGCTCAGCCACAACCACCGTAAAGCGCAATGAAGATGGCACATTGAGCAGAGTGGTTCCTAATCTGGACAGTGCTTCTGAGGTTTATGAAAGCTTTATCAAACTAGGATTTGATGGCATTAATCCAATGGGAAAAAACCGCGCAGAAATGGTGTATCAAGGAAAATATTGTCGCATCATTCGAAGAGCATTACAAAAGAAGTTTTCCTTTCTGCCTCCGTTGAAATATGATTATCCGAAAGTGATGAAGCATTTCTATATGCCCGAAGACCAATGGAACAATGTATTCCCTACTCTCTTCCCACAATGGGACAGAACTCCAAGAGCAGGCAAGCATGAGGGGATATACGTAAACGCTACCCCACAGAATTTTGAGGAGCATATCAGAGGGGCACTTCAAATTATTAGAAACAAACCGGAAGATAAGAAAATTCTATTCTTGCGTTCTTGGAACGAATGGGGGGAAGGAAACTATGTGGAACCAGACTCATTATATGGCCACGGTTTTCTAGATGCCATAAAAAATGAAATAAAAGCGGAATAAAATGGAAATAAAAATAATCCCGACAGGAGGACTTTGCAATCGACTGAGAGCTATCGCAACTACCATTGCGATAGCAAAGCACTATAACTGTTCGCTATCCATCTATTGGAACAACAGTAGAGGACTCAAGGCAAACTTTGCCGACTTATTCGAACCTATTCATATAGAAAAAGTGCATCTGATAGAGAATACGCAATGGCTATATCATATCAACGGAACCAAGGATTATCTCTTGAGAAAATGGTTCCTTCGGTTGGGTAATGAGCAGGTAGTTTTCAATCATAGTATCTATAGAGAAGGAGATATCTATCAGAAGTTGAAGAGTAATTATAAGGGCAACCTGCTCTTGATTTCTTGCTATCCTATGTGTACGGATTATCAAATTCAGAACATATTCGTTCCGAAAAGAGATCTTCAGCTGCGGATTGATCAAATAACCTCGACTTTCTCGGAAAATATGATTGGTGTTCATATCAGAAGAACAGACAACATAGCTTCTATCAAATCTTCACCAATAGATGTTTTTGTCCATCTTATGCAACTTGAAATAGAAAAAGAAGATACTGTTAAGTTTTATGTGGCTAGTGATGAAGAGGAGGTAAAAAAAGAACTGCAAGATAAATTTCCTGGAAGAGTCATTACATTAATGGATGATACCAGTAGAGACTCTCTCGAAGGTATGAAATTCGCAGTAGTGGATTTATTCTGTCTAAGTAAGACTAAAAAAATATTGGGTAGCGTGGCATCTTCCTATTCACAGATTGCAGCAGAAATTGGCGGTATCAAAGTAGAATATGCTAAGTGTAATGAGAATTAAATAGTTTATGACACCAGAAATAAGTATCATCATACCAACTTACGCTCCTGGAGAAATACTCAGGATGTGTTTAGATAGCCTGGAGCAGCAAACTTTAGGCAAGGATGCGTATGAGGTTTGCCTCGTTTTGAATGGAGACAAAGAACCTTATTATGCCAATATAAAGGAGTATCTGAAAAATTATAAGATGAAGGTTCATTTGATTTATAGTGAGCACAAAGGTGTTTCGTTTGCTCGAAATCTAGGCATAGATTTTGCAAAAGGTAAATACCTTACTTTCATTGACGATGATGATCTTGTAAGTCCAAACTATCTGGAACAATTAAGCAAAAACAGTTGCGACAATGGAATCACTGTAGCCAATATGATTGCTTTCAGAGGACAAGTTGAAAATGTGGCAGATCATTATCTCTCTTCGGCTTATCAGCGATATGATGTAGGGAAGAAAAAGAATGTTTTCCGTCATCGCAGCCTGCTGTCTAGTGCTTGCTGCAAGCTTATTCCCCGCCCACTGATTGGTGATATTCGCTTTAGAACGAATTTATCTCATGGCGAAGATTCCTTCTTTATGTTTATGGTATCGGCAGATATCAAACAAATAAACGTTACACCTCCATCCGCCATTTACTATATTCGCAAGAGAGACGACTCATCCTCAAGAAGCAAGGAGAATAGGCGCAAAAAGCAGAAAATGGAGATCAAACTCTTCTATTTCTATACAAAAGAGTATTTCTCACATATAAAAAAATATAATTTGTTACTCTATGTAAGTCGCATAGTTGCAACTGCTTACAAATTGTTTCTAGAAGATTACGTAAGACCTCTGTAAAAGCATCTTGCTTCTTTTACAATATTAAGCAGTTTTGTTCGTTATAATATAAAAGGATAAAAGAGAATGGATAGGAACAGGTTAGTATCAGTTATCATGCCCACTTATAATGCCGGCAAATATCTTGCTGACAGCATAAGTAGTATCCTTGACCAAACCTATCTTGACCTGGAATTGCTGATTACAGATGACGGTTCCACAGATCCGGTAACTCTGGATTTGCTGCACAAGATAGAGGAAAGGGATAGCCGGGTGGATGTGCTCTATCTTGACCACAACTATGGAGCAGGATACGCCCGGAACAAGAGCATAGAACGTGCCAGGGGAAGATACATCGCTTTCTGTGATAGTGATGACCGGTGGACACCGGATAAACTGGAAAAACAAATCGCATTCATGAACCAGAAACAGTGTGCTCTATCCTGTGCCTCATACATCATCTTCAATTTGAACGAACAAAAATCTGTAGGCATCAATATCGCTCCGCCTAAAATCACCTTCTCTATGATGAAGCGGGATAATAAAATAGGTTGCCTCACTGCAATCTACGATACCCAACTGCTGGGCAGAAAATACTATATGCCCACTTTGCGCAAGCGACAGGATTGGGCACTCTTCCTGCAAATCCTGAAAGATTGCAAGGTGTGTTATTCCTACCCCAATCAGCCGCTGGCAGTGTATTGCCGCCACAAGCATTCCATATCCAGCAGCAAGATATCACTTGCTAAATACAATATAGCTGTTTATCGTAGCATTCTGGGATATGGATGGTTGAAGGCTTGCTTCTACTTTGCTTTTTTGTTTTTGCCAACATACATTCTGAAGCTAATGAAGCGAAAACTGGATAGTTACTGCTTTGTTAAAAGAAAAGGATAGCTAAATATAATATATCGCACAACTTTACGTTTATATAGTAAATGGAATAACTCTATATGAGAAATAGTATTGTTAAGACAAAAGTCATAGCAGATGGAATGAGTGCTATGGAGCGAAACGTCAAGCGAGCTGGCGACTTTCTGTTAGCAGCAATCAGCTTACTGCTCGTTTCGCCTCTTATGCTTCTAATATATATAATGGTAAGATGTGAAGATGGTGGACCAGCTATTTTCAAGCAGGAACGAATCGGACGGTTTGGGCGCCCCTTCAACATCTATAAATTCAGAAGCATGACGGTGGATGCAGAAAAGAATGGTCCTCAGCTCTGTTCCCATAAAAAAGATAAGCGACTTACACGTATAGGCAAGTTTCTGAGAAAACATCATCTGGATGAACTTCCTCAACTCTGGAACGTGATTTGTGGCGACATGTCGTTTATTGGTCCAAGACCCGAACGAAAGTTCTACATAGACCAGATTATGGAACGTGACCCTAGATATAAGAATCTGTATCAGATTCGCCCTGGTGTTACTTCCTATGCTACCCTCTATAACGGATACACAGATACGATGGAGAAGATGTTGCGCCGCCTGGATATGGACCTATACTACCTGGAGCATCGTTCATGGTGGTTTGATGCCAGAATCTTAGGCAAGACTTTCATCAAGATCATCTTCGGAAGAGTGTTCTAAATTCATATAGTGTATTTTATTCTAAAACCCAGGGCGCTGCCCTGGGCTAAGAGCTTCTGCCCTTTCAGGGCGTATGGGATGTGGCTTATGACACACCCTCTTTTTTTGTTTCTTACAGATTATTCGAAAGCCCCAGCAAAGCCAAGGCTGCCTCATTATATTCATTGATGACATCAGCCTGCTTCATACCCATGTCTATCGCCTCCTGCAAGGCATTGGCATATTCCACATAGCTGATTTCTCCACTCTCATACTCGGCAGTACTAAGGCGAACGATATCTTTTGCCTTGGAAATGTTCTCGCCGTTATAATAAGCCATGCGCTTGGCTGCATTCTGGAAACGGTTGTAGCCTAGGCGATAATCACGTTCCTTTTCTCTCCGCTCCTGCTGCATCTCCAGTTCTGCAACCTCACGATCCTTCTTGGCAGCCTTCACCTTTGCCTTGGTAGCGCCGTAGAAGAGAGGCACGCCTACTCCAATCTCAAAGCCGAAGAAGTTACCCTCGGTAAAACGCTGACGGTCGATGTGATAAGGATCCCAACTGGAAATGAGTGCCTGGGTGCGAAACGTAAGCGAAAGAGATGGCGCATAACCAGTCTTGGCGAACTTCACCTCCTTATCGAGTGCCTTCAGCCGGTCTTGCTGATACTGCGCATCAGCAGTCTGCTGATAGTTGAAGGTTCCGCTGACAGGAGATTGCAGTGCAATGAGATAAGATTCTGCTGGCAAAACTGGCTGATCGGTATTCAATAATGCCATCAGTTCTAACTGCTTGTTCTCAGCCACACTCTTCACATTTACCATCTCTAAATGGTTTTCATTACGCAAGCGCTCGGCAGTAAGGAACTCCAGCTGCCTGGCTTCACCCGCCTTGTAACGCTTCTCGGCTACATCGCAATAACGGTCGAGGATGGAATCCTGGCGCTGAAGGATGCTCAGACGATGGGTCTGATAGAGCATTGCATAATAAGCAGAAGCAATCTCAAGCTTAATCTGCTGATCAGTTACACCCAGACGACTTTTCTCCGCCTGAGTTTCTGCCTTAAGCTGACCACGGCGGGCGGTATAAACCGTTGGAAATTCGATGCCCTGTGAAAATGCAAGGGCATTATCGGTATCGCCGCTTGAAGCCGGATTCTGTCCGAAAGCAATCTCTGTCTTGTCCACATCCCATGCCGTTCCTTCCATTACCTTGGCACGTTCTATCGATTTTCTTCCAGCCTGCAACGTCAGATTCTGCTTATCTGCCAACTGGAAACACTGCTCCAAAGTCATCTTCTTGCCGGGAATGGTGGCATCGAAAAGCTGAGCCTTTGCCTCTGAAGGGGCCAGCAGCATCAAAACTGCTGCGAGCCCGAATATAGTTTTCTTTTTTCTCTTGTTCATCCTAAATGTTTTATGTTGTTTTCTTAATTGCCTATTTCCTGGTGAATGTCTTGTAGATAGCAGGCAATACCAGCAAGGTGAGCAGTGTACTGGTTATCAGACCACCTATCACCACCGTAGCCAGAGGGCGCTGTACCTCTGCTCCATCACCCTGGGAAAGTGCCATTGGCAGGAAACCCATAGAGGCAACAAGTGCCGTCATCAAGACAGGACGCAAGCGAACCATACAGCTCTCGATGATGCGATGATGAATCAATTCTGTAACTCCAATGGATGCTGACAGTTTGTCAGCAGTCTTTTCTTCACGCTGCATCTGGTTCATCTGTCCGATAAGTACGATTCCATTGAGCACAGCTACACCAAAGAGGGCTATGAAGCCGACACCTGCCGAAATGCTGAAAGGCATACCTCTGAGCCACAAAGCCCAGACGCCTCCGATGGCTGCCAGCGGAATGGCTGAGAAGACGAAGAGCGACTCACGAACATTCTTCACTGTAGCATAGAGCAACAGCAAGATAATGACAAGCGCTATCGGTATTACTACCATCAGACGGTTGGTTGCACTCTGCAGGTTTTCAAATTCACCACCATAATTATAATAGTAGCCATCCGGCAACTTCAGCTTTTCATCGAGAATCTCCTGGATATCCTCCACGGTACTCTGCACATCCCTGCCCTTCACGTTGAATCCAACATAGATGCGGCGGGCACCATCTTCATGAGAAACCTGAGCCGGCGCTGGTGAATAATCAATGTCTGCCACCTGAGACAACGGAATATCCGTACTATCCTTGAGAGGTATGCTCAATTGCTCAAGCGACTCTACGTTGCGTTGCGAAGGATCCATACGCAGCACGATATCAAACTTCTTGTCACCTTCGTAGAGAGAACCCGCCACGGCTCCGGCAAAGGTGGTTTCCAATATCTCACTGATATCATCCACACTAACCCCGTAGGCAGCCATCTTCTCATGGTTGTATTTTACCTGGATTTGAGGCAGACCGGCAACTTCCTCCACAAAGATACCGCTCACGCCCGGCACATCTTCTATCATTTTCTTCACCTTGCCTGCCTGCTGAGTGAGCACGTCCAGATCATCACCAAATATCTTGATAGCCACATCCTGCTTGATACCTGTCAGCAGTTCATTGTTGCGCATCTGAATGGGTTGAGAAATCTCAGCTTCCAATCCAGGAATGGCACTCAAGGTTTTCTCCATCTTCTCCATCAGTTCTGGAGTAGTCTTGGCAGAGGTCCATTCGGCCTTCGGTTTCAGTGCAATCATGATGTCGGCACGTTCTACCGGCATCGGATCTGTAGGAATCTCAGCACTACCTATGCGGCTTACTACCTGCTTGATCTCAGGATATTCCTTCTTGAGCAGCTTTTCAGCCTTGGTACAACTCTCCACCATCTGCGACAATGAAGTTCCCTGCGACATACTCATCTCCACGGCAAAGTCACCTTCTTCCAGACTTGGGATGAATTCGCCTCCCAGAAATTTGAAGCCCACGATACTGACGCAGAAAAGAGCCACAGCACCAGTGATGACATCCTTGTTACGTGCCAAGACCCAGACGAGAACCGGACGGTACCATGCCTGCAACTTCTCTATCACGCGGTCGGAAAATGTTTTTCGGGTATGAACCTTTCGACTTAACATCAGCGAACTTGCCATCGGCACATAGGTAAGCGAGAGAATGAAGGCTCCCAGAATGGCAAAGAATACAGTAAGTGCCATCGGACGGAACATCTTTCCTTCGATTCCTACCAGTGTCATCAGCGGAATATATACAATCATAATGATGATTTCACCGAACGCAGCACTCTGACGGATTCGGGAAGCAGAGAAATGAACTTCCTCGTCCATCTGTTTCTGGGTCAGGGCAAATGGGGTTGCTGCTCCGCCATTCTGACTTTGAGCAAGATAAGCAGCACGAACTTCCGGCTGCGAGAAATGACCGGTATTGATATGTGTCACCACAGCTTCAACAATGATGACCGCAGAATCCACTATCATACCAAAGTCGATGGCTCCCAGCGACATCAGGTTTCCATCGATGCCAAAGGTCTTCATCATACCGAAGGCAAAGAGCATACTCAGTGGGATGACACTTGCCACTACCAAACCAGCTCGCCAGTTACCCAGAAAGATAACGAGCACGAAGATAACGATGAGTCCACCTTCTATGAGGTTGCGGGCGATTGTGCCCTCTACTCGGTCCACCAAATTGGTTCGGTCGATAAACGGTTCGATCACCACTCCTTCCGGAAGTGATTTCTGAATCTGATTGATTCGTTCTTTTACATTTTTGCTAACTTCCTGGAAGTTCTCGCCCTTGAGCATGATGGCGATACCAGCCACCACCTCGCCTTCGCCATTGCGGGTGACGGCACCGAAACGGGTGGCGTGTCCCAGCTGAACCTTGGCCACATCTCCCACCTTGACTGGTGTTCCATCCACCGTCTTCACCGTGATGTTGGCAACATCTTCCAGACTCTTTACCACACCGATGCCTCGGATATAATACTGGTTGGAATTCTCCTCAATGTAGCTGCCACCCGTATTGGCATTGTTGCGCTGCAAGGCATCAAACACCTCGCTTACGGAAACCCCGCTGGCGTTCAGCTGGTCGGTATTGATAGCCACCTCATATTGCTTGACATAGCCACCCCAACCGCTTACTTCGGCAACGCCCGGGGTTCCGGAAAGCTGTTTGCGCACAATCCAGTCCTGCATGGTTCGGAGCTGGGTGAGCGAGTATTGATGCTCGTATCCCTCCTTGGCACGAATGGTATAGTGGTAGATTTCGCCCAATCCGGTGGCAATAGGTCCCATCTCGGTTTCGGTGTTCTTAGGCAGTTCTTTCTCCAACTGTTCCACTACCTGACTCACCTGCGAACGTGCCCAATAGATATCGGCGGCATCGTCGAAGACAAGTGTGATAACCGAGAGTCCGCTTCTTGAAATGCTACGGCGTTCCTGGATGCGGGGGATATTTGCAAGCGCCATCTCTACAGGAGTGGTTACGTATTGTTCTACCTCCTGAGCTCCCAGCGAAGGAGCCTGGGTAATAACCTGCACCTGATTATCTGTAATATCCGGGGTGGAATCGAAAGGAAGATGCATCAGCGACCAGACACCCCATATCGCCAGGGCTATAGAGAGTACTCCAATCACCAGTTTGTGGCGAATGGAATAAGTAATAAGTTTCTGAAACATAAGCTTTAATCTAAAAATGATTCGTTGAAAACTATTAAAGCTTAATGCGCATGCTCACCATGTTCGCCTGTAAGCGAAGCCAGATAATAAGCGTTCGCAGTTACAATCTTCTTACCGGCAGCTCCATTCTTGCCCTTCAGCAGATGGTTGCAAAGCTTCACCTCTGTATATTTACCATCCGAAGCGCCTGTGGTCACCTCATGACGGGAGAAGCTATAGTTACCCTTGTTAGGAGCTCCATTGAGGGCGAAGACATACTGCTTTCCATCTGAGCTCACAATTGCATGGGATGGCAAGGCGAGACACTGCTGGCTACCTGTAGCTATCTTTCCGCTTACATACATGCCTGCGAAAAGCTTTCCGCCATGAGTATTGCCTGAAGAAGAATACAGATAACTCTTCACGCTAGCTGCATCCAATCTTACGTGAACAGCAACGGATTTCGAGTTATCGTTAAAGTATTGATTCATACCATAAACGGTTCCTGAAAGTTTTACGCCAGGCTGATTAGTCAGGTTTATGGCCACCCGATTGCCCACCTTGACCTTCGCCAAATCCTTCTCGAAGACATTGAGGTCACATTCCACTGCCTGGGTGTTTCTAATCTTCATCAGGGGAGTCTGCATATCAGCATAACTTCCCAGACTGGCAGTCATCTTGCTCACGATGCCGGAGATAGGCGCATGCAAAGGAAAGGCAGTAGTAAACTTACCTTTCGCTACGGCTGCAGTAGAGATACCCATCTGGCTGAGCTGCCTGCCAATACCCAAAAGATTGGCATGAGCCACTTGGTAATCTTTCTTGGTCTGCTGTAAGGTACGCTTCACACCTGCTCCCTGCTTACTGAGCAGAAGTTGGCGCTCCAAATCTGCCTTGGCAAGTTCGCACTCCTTGGCAGCAGAGTAATACTCACGCTGAAGACTTACCACATCTGTATTTTCAACGGTAGCAACAACCTGTCCTTTATGAACAAGCTGTCCTTCTTTCACAAAAATAGATTTCACGATACCGCCCATCAAGGAGGCAACATCACCCATCGCCTGTGCACGCAGTACGAGCGATCCCTTCGCTTCTATGGTAGCATCCATCTCACGCTCCACAGCCTCACCCATCTTCAAATCTACGGTGCTGACCTGCTTGGCAGTCAACGGAATATGATCAAAATCAACTTCTTCATGCTCATGCTCCTCGTGTGCATGAACCTCTGAACCGGTCTGTTTCGCAAAGAAAGCGAATCCTACCCAGGCAATCGCCGTAACGGCGACAATCAAAATTATTCTTTTCATGTTTGCTTTTTCCTTTTATTTTATAAATCTACGCTACAATTTCACACTACGAATCTTATCAAAAATCCGTTGGCAAAAGTACACAGAAAATCTTGCAACTCAGTTGCATTCGAATCTTCAAACCGATTTTTGCAACCAAGTGGCAAACTTGTAAAATCATAAAATAGAAGGAGGTCCCCGTCTGCTATAGCCTGCCGCCACTTCATCTGCAAGAGGAGAAGCTGCCACATGCTGCCATCTCACTGAAATGAGTGAGAGACGAGGGAGGGTTAAAAGGGAAGAACAAGACCGGATCATGAACTGATGGTTCTCATCTACCAGCAACTTGCGGATACCCTTCACCATCTTGGAATTGACGACAAAATGATGCATTTGACGAACGCTACAGTTCTCACGATCTCTATCATTTTCCTGATCATGATGTTCGGTATGTTCATCATTGATGTTGCCATCCTGCTCACATTGCTCCTGAATCATACAGATACGCCCCATGTGGTGATGATGGGTCATCACCGTAGATAGCAAGATGCTCAAAGTAGCTATCCAGAGACTGAATATGTATAATGTTCTTTTCCTCATTCGCAATTTGGCTACAAAATTACAGTTTTTTTGCAATATTACCAAAACGACGGGATGATTTTATAGCATTTTTTCTAAAAAAAACTAAAAGACTAGTAACCGTACTTGGTTCATAGCCGTATTTAAAATAAAAATTAGTATCTTTGCAATCAAAATTAGTACATAAATAAAAATGAAAAAGTTTATTGCAGTTTTACAGTTACTCTTAGTAGTAATGTTGGCTCATGCGCAGATGATGAACCCTGTGAAGTTCTCAACCTCGCTCAAGACCAATGGAACCGCTGTAGCGGAAATCGTGTTTAATGGAAAGATTCAACCGGGATGGCATGTCTATTCTACAGGTTTGGGCGCAGACGGACCTATTTCAGCCACTTTTAACGTAAACAAGCTTGACGGTGTAGAACTCGTAGGCAAGTTGCAGGCTCGTGGCCATGAAATTTCAAAGTTCGACCCTCTCTTTGAGATGAAGTTACGCTTCTTCGAGGGTAGCGCTACTTTCGTACAGAAAGTGAAGTTCACCAAGCCTAACTATCGTATCGATGCTTATTTAGAGTATGGCGCTTGCAGCGACCAGAATTGTCTTCCTCCTAGCGAGGCAAGCTTCAAGCATAGTGGCAAATCTCCTGCTGTAGATGGCAAGGATGCTGTCAGCCCTGAAGATGCGAATGCTAACGAAAAGACAGAAGATCCAGCAGCTATCGCTAAGGCGAAAGCAGACTCTTTGGCTCAACTTGCCGTAGCAGAGAAAGTAGATAGCACAGCTAATATTGATTCTTCATTCTCTGTAGATGGTGATGATGCTAAGGCTTGGTGGAAACCGGTTGTAAAGGAGCTTCAGGCGTTTGGTGGCAACAATGACATTGCCAACCATTCACTCTTCTATATCTTCATTATCGGTTTTGTGGGCGGTCTGCTCGCTCTTGTAATGCCATGTATCTGGCCTATCATTCCGATGACAGTAAGCTTCTTCCTGAAGCGTGCCAAGAATGACAAGAAGAAGGGTATCCGCGATGCCATCACTTATGGTTTGAGTATTGTCATCATCTATCTGGCACTCGGTCTCACCGTTACTGCCATTGCAGGTCCTAGTACCCTCAATGCGCTTAGTACAAGTGCGGTATTCAACATCATCCTCTTCTTGCTTCTGGCAGTCTTCGCATTCTCATTCTTCGGATGGTTCGAAATCAAGTTGCCAGACAGTTGGGGTAATGCTGTAGATAATAAAGCTTCCAGCACAACCGGACTCATCAGCATCTTCCTGATGGCGTTCACACTCGTGCTCGTAAGTTTCTCTTGTACCGCTCCTATCATCGGCTTACTTCTGGTACAGACTGTTACATCAGGTGACTGGTTGGCACCAACCATTGGTATGTTTGGTTTTGCCCTTGCTCTCGCCTTGCCATTCACCCTCTTTGCACTCTTCCCATCTTGGTTGAAGTCAGCTCCTAAGTCTGGTTCTTGGATGGAGACCATCAAGATTGTGCTTGGTTTCATTGAGCTTGCTTTCTCTTTGAAGTTCTTGTCTGTAGCAGATTTGGCTTATGGCTGGCACATTATGGATCGCGAGGTATTCCTCTCACTCTGGATTGTTATCTTCGGCCTGCTCGGTCTCTACCTCATTGGCAAGTTGAAGTTCCAGGTAGATGCCATTGGTGGTGACCTCAACAAGCCAATGCCAGTAGCTTGCATTATGCTTGGTCTTTGTTCCTTGGCTTTCTCTGTTTATATGATTCCTGGTCTTTGGGGTGCTCCATGCAAGGCTGTAAGTGCTTTTGCCCCACCAGTAAATACCCAGGATTTCAACCTGAATACCAAGGTGGTAGAACCTGCCTATAAGGACTATGAGGAAGGTATGGCTGCAGCGAAGGCAGCAGGCAAGCCAGTACTGATTGACTTTACCGGATACGGTTGTGTCAACTGCCGTAAGATGGAGGCTTCTGTCTGGACAGACCCTAGTGTTACTGACATTTTGACAAAGGACTACGTACTCATCTCTCTCTATGTAGATGACAAGACTCCATTGTCACAGCCTATGGAGGTGACTTTCAATGGCGAAAAGCGTACATTGAGAACCATCGGCGACAAGTGGAGCTACTTGCAGGCAAGCAAGTTTGGTGCTAATGCCCAGCCATTCTACATTCCTGTGGATAATGAGGGAAATCCTCTGAACGCAGCATTCAGCTTCAAGGAGGATGTCAGTGCTTATCTTGACTTCTTGCATAAGGGTCTTGATAACTATCGTAAGTAATAATTAACTTTTCATAAGGCGGGAGTGGCATATTATTTGCTATTCCCGCTTTTGTAATTAAAGTATAACACTATAAAAAGAGGAATTTATGAACAATAAAGAAGTTCCAGTCCTGCTTTTGACAGGCTATCTGGGCAGTGGTAAGACTACCCTGCTCAACAAGATTTTGGCTAACAAGAAGGGTATCAAATTTGCCGTTATCGTCAACGATATCGGTGAGGTGAATATTGATGCTGCTCTCATAGAGAAAGGTGGTGTGGTAGGTCAGAAGGATGATTCCCTGGTTTCACTCCAGAATGGATGTATTTGCTGTACCTTGAAGATGGACCTCGTAGAACAGCTCAAGGAGATTGTAGATATGAAGCGTTTCGACTATATTGTAATAGAGGCAAGCGGTATCTGCGAGCCTGCACCTATAGCACAGACCATCTGCTCTATCCCATCCCTGGGTCCTCAGTATATCAAGAATGGTATCTTGCGCCTAGACAGCATCGTTACTGTAGTTGATGCACTTCGTATGAAGGACGAGTTTGCCAATGGTTCTGATTTGATGAAGCCAAACCTCGATGAGGAGGATCTCGCTTCTCTCGTAATCCAGCAGATGGAATTCTGTAACATCATCCTTCTCAATAAGGCAGCAGATGTAGAGCCTAAGGAGTTGGAGCACCTGAAGCAGATTATCCGCGCTATCCAGCCTAAGGCAGAGATTTTCGAATGTAACTATGGTGATGTAGATCTCGATCTGATTGTCAATACTCACAAGTTTGACTGGCAGACTGTTGCATCATCAGCAGGCTGGATTCAGGAAATCGAATCTGAACGAAGCGGAGAAGAGGACCATGAAGAAGAAGAGCATGAGCATCATCACCATGATGAAGACGATGACGAGCACGAGCATCATCACCACGATGAAGACGATGACGAACATGAGCATCACCATCACGATCACGAGGATCATGAACATAGTCACCACCACCATCATCACGATCATGACCATGACCATGAAGGTGGCGAGGTTGAGGAATATGGTATCGGAACCTTCGTATATTATCGCCGCAAGGCATTCGACCTGGGTCTCTTCGATGAGTTTGTTGCAAGAAAATGGCCTCGTGACATCGTTCGTGCCAAGGGTATATGCTATTTTGCTGATGAACCAGACATGTGCTATGTTTTCGAGCAGGCAGGTCAGCAGAAGACAGTCAAGCAGGCTGGTCAGTGGCTCGCAACAATGCCAGCCGACCAGCTCGCAGAACTGCGCAAGAACAATCCGCAGCTCGAGAAGGAATGGGATGAGAAACTTGGTGACCGTATGATCAAGATTGTATTCATCGGTCAGCACATCAAGGACCAGAAGGATGCTATTATCGCCGAACTTGATAAGACTTTAGCACTCTAAGGAAAGTCGCCCTGTCAGGCAAAAGCATGAAGAGATTTATGTTTTTGTCCTCACAGGGCGTTATATTTTACTTGTAAAACTTAAGAGATAATAGCGCATTTTAACTACCGAAAAGATGAAAAAACCAGAAATTAAAGGAAAAATGCGGGTAAAAATGCAGTTTTTTCTTCGTTTGTACTTTTAATTCGTTTTTTTTTGTTAAATTTGCACCCGATTAATAAATAATTAAGTGAATATACAAAGAAATGAAGACCGATTTTCGACCTGCATATATTAAGGACTTTGAGGCGTGTTGGAACATCATTGACCAGGCTCGTCGTTCTATGATTGCATCAGGACGTCATCAGTGGACTAATGACTATCCTGCCGAGCACGATATAAAAGACGACATCAACAATGGTAACGCATACGTACTTACCGTAGATGGCGAGGTGGCTGTCTATGGTGCAGTAGCACTCAATGGTGAACCACAGTACGATTTTATCGATGGCGACTGGCTTACCACAGGCGATTATTATGTAATACACCGCTTTGCTACGTTGCCTAAATATCAGCGTGAGGGTTTCGCACGTATATTTATTAATAAGGTGAATAGTCTCTGCGAGGTAGAAAAGGTTCCTAGCATCAAGGTAGATACCAATTTCGATAATCTTCCGATGATTAACTTGCTCTCTTCCATGGGCTTCTGCATCTGCGGAAGAATCAACTATGGGAACAGAGGTATGCGCTTTGCTTTCGAAAAGCAAACGATACAGCCACAAATACAATAACGATTTACAGACATTATGGAGGATAAATTAAATAGAATGAGAAGCTTGGTCAATCAACTGAACCAAGCTTCTGATGTTTATTATAACGGCAAAGGTGAAATCCTTACCGATTACGAATGGGATGCTCTGTTTGACCAACTCAAGAAGCTGGAAGAGGAAACCGGCGAAATTCTCCCCGATTCCCCTACCAACAAAGTTTCTGAAGATACTATCGTCGGTCAGAAGGAAGAACACGAGTTCGCAGCTCTCTCTCTGGCAAAGACCAAGAAGGTCAGCGACCTCGTCAAGTGGGCAGAAGACCGCCCTATCTGGATTTCCTGGAAGCTGGATGGCCTCACCTTGGTTGTGACATACGACAATGGCAAACTAACCAAGGTGGTGACTCGCGGTAATGGTCATATTGGCACCAACATTACGCATCTGGCACCAGCTATCAGTGGTATTCCGCAGTCCATCAGCGAAAAGGGACATCTCGTGATTCGTGGCGAGGCTGTCATCTCCTATGCCGACTTCGAGCAGTTTATCATCGAAAGCGAAGGTGATTACGCCAATCCCCGCAATCTTGCATCCGGATCTCTTTCTTTGAAAGATGTAGAAGAAGTAAAGCAGCGCCATATCCAATGGATTCCTTTCACCCTGGTTTACTGCGAACAGGAAATCACATCATGGGGCAAAAGAATGCTGTGGTTGGAAGAACAGGGTTTTCATCCGGTAGAACGTCAGAAAATAGAGCTGCCAACTTCTGATAATATCCAACAGGAAATTGATGCTTTTACAGCTAAGGTGACCAACAAAAAAAATCCTTTCCCTGTAGATGGTCTCGTCATCTGCTACGATGATACCTCCTATGCTGCTACTGGTTCCGTAACAGGTCATCATGCAACACGAGCCGGTTACGCCTTCAAATGGCAAGATGAGCACGCCGATACCGAACTCGACCACATCGAATGGTCGTGTGCAGCCAATACCATCACTCCTGTGGCTGTCTTCAAGCCTGTAGAACTGGAAGGCACAACTGTTCAGCGAGCATCTCTCTGCAATGTAAGTGAATGCGAGCGTTTGGGTATCGGAGGCAAGGGAACCCGATTGCAGGTCATCAAGGCCAACAAGATTATCCCCAAGGTGATCAATGTGACAGAATCACTGGGTGTTTTTGAAATTCCTGAAGTGTGTCCTGTCTGTCATGCAGAAGCTCTCGTCAGAGAAAGCGAAAGCGGCACGAAAACACTGCATTGTACCAACCCGCAATGTGCGGCGAAGCAGTTGAAGAAGTTCACGAGATTCGTAAGCAAGGAAGGTTTGAACATAGAAGGTATTTCTGAACAGACCATCTGGAAGCTGGTAAACGAAGGCTTGATCAGTGAATATGCAGACTTTTATCATCTTTCCGATCATGCCTATGTCATCTCTTCCTGGGAAGGATTCGGAAAGAAGAGTGTAGGCAATATGCTGGAAAGCATACGCAAAAGCCGAAATACAGATGGGCGTCATCTGCTCTATGCACTGAACATCCCGCTGTGTGGAGGTGATGTCGCCAAAAAGCTCATTGAACGCTATCCTGTCAAGGAACTGATAGAAACCGCACGGCTCTGTATGTTTGATGATGAGTTTGCCAGCATCGATGGCATCGGTCCTGAAAAAAGCGCCAAATTCATCGCCTGGTTCAAAGATGACAACAACTTCGCTCATGTACAGCATCTGATGAAGGAACTGACCATTACAGAACAGGCACCTGTAGAAAAAGGTACGCAGTGTGATGGACTAACCTTCGTTGTAACGGGTGATGTTCATCATTATAAAAACCGCAACGAGTTGAAGGCCTACATCGAGAGTCAAGGTGGCAAGGTGACGGGAAGCGTAAGCAAGAGTACCAACTATCTGATTAACAACGATGCTGCCTCGCAGAGTTCAAAGAACAAGAAGGCTCATGAACTCAACATCCCTATCATCACGGAAGATGAGTTCGTTGAGAAATTCGGATAAAAAGAAATCCCTTAGACTTCAACAAGCCTAAGGGATTTTTATTTGGTTATTCTTGAATTAGTGCGTTCCGCAATATTGTCCCATAAAAAGGATACCGCCACTCTGACTGTCCTGAATCATATACACAAATGGACGGTCAGCGATGAACTCCACATTTCTTGTCTCCTCAGGTGCCATGGCTGTCAGCATCACGGCAGCTGTTACAGCAGCAGCCTTTGTTCCCTGCTCATTCACCTCTATCTTGGCCTTCTGAAGCATCTTGCTTACAAAGAAATTGCCGTCAGCAAAATGACTGAAGTTCGCTTTGCCTGCCACAAACATAGAAGGAGCACCCAAATCACTGATGATTGCATTCAGAGGCAGTTCCTGCTCGATGGTAAATTTAGGCAACTTGAGATTCACCATACAGTTTTCCATATTCTGCGAAATCTGATTCAGCTTCTCTTCATCCAATCCTTTCATCATTTCCTGGATATTCTTGCCCTCATTTGGCAGAAGTACCAGCATGCGATAGCTACCATTGCCATAAGGAAGATCTACAGCCTTGAAATCCTTGTTCTCTGCATAGAAGAGCTTCTTTACCTGATGCATCATCTCTACTTTCTGAATATCACGTGTATAGCCACGGAAGTTCTCCAGCTTAGTGTCCTTGGCATTGAACTTGTTCTGCCATATTCCCTTGAAATAGATGGCATTCATCAAATACGATACTGCATCGGCTGAAACCTGATCAATAATGCGGGGAATCATGCCGTTGGTCTTTTCCTTACACCAGTCATTGATGCGGTCAGTTGACTTGGAAGAGGTGAAATCCAGACTTTCGATACCTGCCTGATAGCTATCACTTACCTGCTGGGAGAAATTCTTATTCAGTTTGAAGTTCTTGTTTACTGCGATATAATTGGCAATATTAACAGTTGTCTGCTTGTCTTGATGATTGGCATGAAGAAGCATAGCCTTATAAAGCTCATTCAGATCGTTGACAGAAACTCCTTCGCAACCGATAGCTTTCAAGATCTCCTGCTGCGTGATTCCATCCGCACCATTTGCCAGCATTCCCATCAGATAAGATACGCTCATAGGTGAAATCACCTTAGACTCCATATCTGTAACCTTATTGAAGAGGCGAAGCGCAAACGCATTGTTCTTCTTCACAATATCCTGCTGGGTGTCAGAAAGAACAAGATAGCTATTATCCAAATCCTCTTCATTCTTACCCATTTCGCTGTCCTTGCTTGCATTGGAATCACCGTTTATTTTCTTGCTGCTAGCACAAGAAGTCATAGCCATTGCAGCCATCATCATCAGGGCTGCCATAGTTATCTTACTGTCATTTCTCTTTTTCATAATCTTTTAATTTTGTTGATAATCTGTCTATGAAATGCAGGTTGCTGCAATTCCTTGCATCGGAAGGCTAAAATTTAAGACTCGTTAACTGCCTCCTTACCTGGCAACACACGCAAATGATATCTGTTACCATCGAAGTCAACTCGCATCAGACTCTGAGGTTTGGTTATCTTGGCTAACTCAAGAGCCACATGCCCCATCGTTCTGCGAAGATTTAATTCGATACAAGATACAAGCTCTAACTGGCCATCCTTTGCAGCAATCATCATATCTACTCCAAATGGTCCGTTATAGTTTTCCTTTAACGCGGGCTCAACTATATCTATAATTCTCTGTCTAGCAGAGAAAAGCGCATCTTCACTGATGTATTTCTTCATCATTTCAACCTTCTCTTCTTCAGAGCAGAGCAAGTTACCGGTATAGGCATTTTTGACGGTGTCGAAGAGCGAGAGTCCCAGATAGTGTACCTTGCCGTCACGCATCTCGAATTCCATACCAAAATCTTTCACCTTATTATAATATGGCTCTACAGTAACACCACCCTGTCGGAAGATGATGTTGCTTACCCAGCGTTGGAAAGCCGGATATTCACCATTTGTCCGGAACTCATCGGCAGAAACATATTTCACGCCTCTACCACTGCTGCTCCAAGGAGCCTTGACAACAGCCTTGCCCCACTTCATTACGTATTCCTTAACCAGAGCAAAGTTATCTGCATATACTACATCCTGCTGCAGATGTTCAGCGGCCCATTGGCGGCTGCTTATCGCGCGTACCTTATCTAATACCTCATCTGTAGGCAGCATGATTTCCGGCAAACCGATACGTTCCAGCTCGCCTTTCAGACTCAAGTCCCATCCCCAAGGATGCACGCAGTCTATAAACTCCGTCTTAAGCAGATGCTCAAGCTGCAGTTTGGTTATAAACTCAACTTTTTCCATCAGGTGCTCCCCCAAATGGCGCACCTTGTCGCGTGCATTGTCGATGTCGTCAACAAGCACCAAGTCACCCTGATCTGCCCACAAGGCAGGTATGAATGCAAGGTCGCTTCGCAACTGTCTTCCAGCATGTGGAGCGGTAAACTGTCGCAAATGAGCGGCCAATGCCAAATCGTGTTCTGGATTGAAGATATGTAGTTTCATACTGCAAAGATACAAATTATTGAGATAAAAACGGCAAAAGAAGGTAAGTTTTACTTAGAAAAGTGCTAAATAATGAAAAAAATGTTAGTTTTTGCTATCTAGAGTTTGCAAATTTAAAATATATTATTACCTTTGCATCGTAAAAAACAAATATGAATCAATATTAAACGCATGGAAGAAGCATTCTTCAGAACACATACATATCTAGTTGAGCATATAGATGCTCCAGTCAGACGAACCTTGATGGATGAGATTGACTGGAACGACCGTATGATTGGCATCAAAGGCACTAGAGGCGTAGGTAAATCTACCTTTCTCCTCCAGTATGCCAAGGAACACTTTGGACCATACGATCGCAAGTGCTTGTATGTGAACATGAACAACTTCTATTTCCAGAGCAGAGGTATTGCCGATTTTGCAGGCGACTTTGTGAATCAAGGTGGACGAACACTTCTGATAGACCAGGTGTTCAAACAGCAGGACTGGAGCAAGGAACTCCGCAAATGTTACGACTTGTATCCTGAATTGAAGATTGTGTTTACGGGTTCCAGCGTAATGCGCTTGAAGGAAGAGAATCCAGAACTCAATGGCATCGTGAAGAGTTACAATCTCCGTGGCTTCTCATTCAGAGAATATATCAATCTGAAGACGGGCAACGATTTCCAGCCATACGAGCTCGAAGATATTCTCCGCAATCATGAACACATCATCAAGCAGATCCTTCCCAAGGTGAGTCCGATGAAATACTTCAATGATTATCTGCATCATGGCTTTTACCCATTCTTCTTGGAACAGCGTAACTTCACAGAGAATCTACTAAAGACAATGAATATGATGACCGAGGTTGACATCCTCCTCATCAAGCAGATAGAACTGAAGTATCTGCCAAAAATAAAACGCCTGTTCTACGAGTTGGCTGTCGAAGGCGCCAAGGCTCCCAACGTGAGCCAGCTGGCCGAAAGCATCAATACAAGTAGGGCAACCGTGATGAACTACATTAAGTATCTGGCTGATTCCAGACTCATCAACATGATCTATCCAGAGGGGCAGGATTTTCCGAAGAAACCATCTAAGGTGATGATGCATAATACTAACTTGATGTACGCTATCTATCCTATACAGATTGACAAGCAGGAAGTGATGGAAACATTCTTCGTCAATTCTCTTTGGAAAGACCACAAAGTTCATCAGGGCGGTAAAGACCACTATTATACAGTGGATGGCAACAGGAAATTCAGAATCTGTGATGCACAAACTCCCAACAAGATGCGTAGTAATCCAGATACCATCTATGCCCGTTACAATACGGAGGTGGGCAAGGACAACAAGATTCCGTTATGGCTCTTGGGATTCCTGTATTAACGAAATTTCGAAAAGAAGGATTAAATACAAAACATTTTTAATATTTTATCTAAAAGTAAAATGGCTAAAGAGAAAAAATTTATCACTTGTGATGGTAACACAGCTGCCGCACACGTAAGCTACATGTTTACTGAGGTTGCTGCTATCTACCCTATTACTCCATCATCACCAATGGCGGAGCATGTAGATGAATGGGCTGCCAAAGGTCGTAAGAACCTTTTCGGTCAGCGAGTTTCTATCCAGGAAATGGAGTCTGAGGCTGGTGCTGCTGGTGCAGTTCACGGTTCTCTCCAGGCTGGTGCCTTGACTTCAACTTACACTGCTTCTCAGGGTTTGTTGTTGATGATTCCTAATATGTACAAGATTGCTGGTGAGTTGCTTCCTTGCGTATTCAACGTATCAGCTCGTACATTGGCTTCTCACTCACTTTGTATCTTCGGTGACCACCAGGACGTAATGGCTTGCCGTCAGACTGGCTTCGCTATGTTCTGCTCTGGTTCTGTTCAGGAGGTGATGGACCTCTCTGCAGTACCTCACTTGGCTACATTGGAGACAAAGGTTCCTTTCATTAACTTCTTCGATGGTTTCCGTACTTCTCACGAGTACCACAAGATCGAGGAGATGGATATGGAAGACATCCGTCCATTGGTTAAGGAAGAGTTCATCGAGGACTTCCGTAACCGTGCATTGACTCCTGAGCGTCCTGTTACTCGCGGTACCGCTGAGAACCCAGAGACATTCTTCACACACCGTGAGGCTTGCAACCCTTACTACGATGCAATCCCTGAGGTAGTAGAGAAGTACTGCCAGGAGATGACTAAGATCACTGGTCGTGAGTACCACCTCTTCAACTACTATGGTGCTGAGGATGCTGAGAACATCATCATCTTGATGGGTTCTGCTACAGAGCCTGCTCGTGAGGCTATCGACTACTTGAACAAGCAGGGCAAGAAGGTTGGTATGGTTGCAGTTCACCTCTTCCGTCCATTCTCTGTTGACTTCTTGAAGAATACTATCCCAGCTACTGTTAAGCGTATCGCTGTTCTCGACCGTACTAAGGAGCCAGGTGCAGAGGGTGAGCCATTGTACCTCGACGTTAAGTCAGCTCTCTACGATGACGAGCGCAAGCCATTGATCGTTGGCGGTCGTTATGGTCTCGGTTCTTCTGATACAACTCCAGCTAAGATCGTTGCTGTATTCAAGAACCTCGAGTTGCCACAGCCAAAGAACCACTTCACAGTAGGTATCGTTGATGACGTTACATTCACTTCTCTCCCAGAAGAGGAGGAAATCCCAATGGGTGGTGACGACTTGTTCGAGGCTAAGTTCTACGGTTTGGGTGCTGACGGTACTGTTGGTGCTAACAAGAACTCAGTTCAGATCATCGGTAACAATACTAACAAGTATTGCCAGGCATACTTCTCTTACGACTCTAAGAAGTCTGGTGGTTTCACCTGCTCTCACTTGCGTTTCGGCGACAGCCCTATCCACAGTGCTTATCAGGTAAATACTCCTAACTTCGTAGCTTGCCACGTACAGGCTTACCTCCACATGTACGATGTAACTCGTGGTTTGCGTAAGAACGGTTTCTTCCTGCTGAACACTATCTTCGACGGTGAGGAGTTGGTTAACTTCATCCCTAACAAGGTAAAGCGTTACTTCGCTCAGAACAACATCACAGTTTACTATATCAACGCAACTAAGATTGCTCAGGAGATTGGTCTCGGCAACCGTACCAACACCATCCTCCAGTCTGCATTCTTCCGTATCACAAAGGTTATTCCTTTGGATCTCGCTGTAGAGCAGATGAAGGCATTCATCGTTAAGTCTTACTCTAAGAAGGGTCAGGACGTTGTTGACAAGAACTTCGGTGCTGTTGACCGTGGTGGTGAGTACAAGCAGTTGACAGTAGATCCAGCTTGGGCTAACCTCGCTGACGATGAGGCTAAGGAGGATAACGCTCCAGCATTCGTTAAGGAGCTCGTTCGTCCTATCAACGGCCAGGCAGGTGACCTCTTGAAGGTTTCTGACTTCGTTAAGCACAATACAGTTGACGGTACATGGCAGAACGGTACTGCAGCATTCGAGAAGCGTGGTGTTGAGGCATTCGTACCAGTATGGAACGTTGAGAACTGTATCCAGTGTAACAAGTGTTCATTCGTTTGTCCTCACGCAGCTATCCGTCCATTCGTATTGACCGATGAGGAGCTCGCAGGCATCGAGGGTCTCGAGACTCAGGATGTGAAGGCACCTAAGGCTTTGGCTGGAATGCACTTCCGCATCGAGACTTCAGTACTCGACTGTCTGGGTTGTGGTAACTGTGCTGACGTCTGCCCAGGTAAGAAGGGTGAGAAGGCGTTGACAATGGTTCCATTCAACGTTGACGCAGAGGATATGGTCAAGGAGGCAGCTAACTGGGAGTACCTCGTACACAACGTTGCTTCTAAGCAGGATCTCGTTGACATCAAGCAGAGCCCTAAGAACTCTCAGTTCGCTCAGCCATTGTTCGAGTTCTCTGGTGCTTGCTCTGGTTGTGGTGAGACTCCATACGTTAAGTTGATTTCTCAGCTCTTCGGTGATCGTCAGATGATTGCTAACGCTACTGGTTGTTCTTCAATCTACTCAGCTTCTATCCCATCAACTCCATATACAAAGAACGCTAAGGGTCAGGGTCCTGCATTCGACAACTCATTGTTCGAGGACTTCTGCGAGTTCGGTCTCGGTATGGTAATGGGTAACAAGAAGATGAAGGAGCGCATCGCTCACTTGCTCGAGGAGGCTAAGGCTAGCGAGAAGGTTTCTGCTGAGTTCGTAGCTGCTGCTGACAAGTGGATGGCTAACATGAACGATTCTGAGGGTTCTAAGGAGGCTGCTGCAGAGTTGAAGCCTCTCATCGCTGCCTGCGCTGAGAAGGGTTGCCCTATCTGCAAGGAGCTCAAGACTTTGGATCACTACCTCGTTAAGCGTTCACAGTGGATCATCGGTGGTGATGGTGCTTCTTATGATATCGGTTACGGTGGTCTCGACCACGTATTGGCTTCTGGTGAGGACGTTAACATTCTGGTACTCGATACTGAGGTTTACTCTAACACTGGTGGTCAGTCTTCTAAGTCTACTCCACTCGGTGCTATCGCACAGTTCGCTGCTCAGGGTAAGCGTATCCGTAAGAAGGATCTCGGTTTGATGCAGACTACATACGGTTACATCTACGTAGCTCAGGTAGCTATGGGTGCTGACAATGCTCAGACATTGAAGGCTATCCGCGAGGCTGAGGCTTATCCAGGCCCATCACTCATCATCGCTTACGCACCATGTATCAACCACGGTTTGAAGCGTAAGGGCGGTATGGGTCGTTCACAGCACGAGGAAGAGTTGGCTGTAGAGTGCGGTTACTGGCACTTGTGGCGTTACAACCCACTGTTGGCTGATGAGGGTAAGAACCCATTCACACTCGACTCAAAGGCTCCAAACTGGGAGAACTTCCGCGACTTCCTGCTCGGTGAGGTTCGTTACCTCTCTGTACAGAAGGCATTCCCTAAGGAGGCTGATGAGCTCTTCTCTCAGGCAGAGAAGATGGCTAAGCTCCGTTACCAGACTTACGTTCGTAAGAGCCAGGAGGACTGGAGCGAGCAGATCTAATTTCAAAATAAAATTTGGATTCTAACATAATGAGCCTTGGTTGCTATTTTGGCAACCAAGGCTTTTTTGTTTCCTTTTTGGTTTATTCCCCCCACTCCTTCTTTACATCGAAGCAAGGACAATCCTTGCTGGCGAACTCATTGTGCCCATGAACCGTTGCCTCGGGATATTCCTCCTTCAGTTGCTCAATGAGCGCTTTCAGCGCCGCCTTCTGCTCCGGGATTCGGGTATCCTTCGGCTTGCCATCCTTGGAAAGGCCGCCGATGTAGCATATTCCGATGCTCACGGTGTTGTGACCCTTGCAGTGGGCACCCACCTCTTCTACTGATCTGCCCACGTGGATGCTTCCGTCACGATAAATCACGAAATGATAACCGATGCAGAAAAAGCCTCGCTCACGATGCCGACGGTCGATGTCGGCTACGGTGTAGTCTCGACCTTCTCGGGTCGCACTACAATGAATGATGATTTCCTTGATCTTGCGCATAATGATGCAAGCGGACCAAAACCCGGCGTGATATAGGGCTTGCGAAGCACCGGCTTCTTAGGAACACGAGCCTTCTCCTCCATAATCGCAGGCATGGTTCTAACCTCCTCTACAATCTCAATCTTGAACTTCTTCTCCTCCTTCTCACCATTTTTCTTTGGATATTTTGCCCATATATTGTAATACCAGTTTCCGTGATTAGTATCGCAATGTCGGGGCAATTGGGATAAACAACAAAAGATTGTTAAATCCAACGTTAATATAATATAAAACATTCTAAATTAAAACTTTTTATTATGTTTTTGCCAAAAAGTTAAATTAATTATTAATTATATGAAAAGAATTAAAGTACTTGTTGTTTTATCAGTGTGCATTTTGATGCTGTCATGCTCAAAAAGTGCACAAATAAAAGGTGAAGCTCAAAAACAAATGGAGCAAACTTTTAAAGAAGTCGCAAAGGATCCCTCAAGTGTAAAACTATCCAATAGTACTGTCGTATTTAATGACGATTCCCTTTGCATCATTCATGTAGATTTTTCTGCAAAAACAGGGTTAGGAACTGAAGCTAAATCTCGCTACGAATACATTTTTATTAATAGTAATGACAAAAAATATGAAGCTTTTCAGGAAATCAACAGCGAAGAAGGTGGAGTTTATATTGAAAGCGAAAAATACGACAAACAGAAAGTTGGTACCATTTACGAGAATCTCTCTTACGAAAATGGGCTTCATTATTTAGCTGATATTTTTGTAAATACTGAGGGACGAGAAGCAGGAGTAACAGATGGTCAATCTTTCTATATTCCTGTACCTACTGGTACTGGATTATGGGAATTAAACTCTTATACCAATGATTTTGGAGAAAAAGGATCCGTTAAATATCTTGTAATCAATGGCGTTGGGGTTTTTAGCAATTCTGCGACTACTGATTCAAGAATGACAGCCTTACTGTTTGTTGACAAGTCTAATTATTTCTCATTAAGGCTTGTAGAGTATAATTCACTCATTGTAAAGTCTGACAATTATTACGATGTGCGTATTAAAGATAAAGATGGGGAAATTTACACTTGGGTAATGGCACACAACGAAGAAACAGGACAACTTACCATAAGACCCTTTTGGACAGACCAAACTGACCAAGAAATTATTGATACCATGCAAAAAATTCTAAGAAAAGGCGGTGAAGTTACATTTTCTTTAAAAGAAAGAAATTCATACTCCACTCCAGATACTTATCTATTCAAAATTAATACAACAGGATACAATAAAGCAAAGACCTTGCTTTAAGCAAAAATTAAGTGAGAGTATTAAAATTAGTCTATACTCTCACTCTTCTAATTTTTCCTTTATTTTACTATCTAATCAGCCTTGGTGATATTTCAATATCACTAAAAAACAACAATAATAAATTTAAAGATGCTCATAATATAATCTAATCTTCCTTGCCATCATTCTTCTTCGACTTATTAAGAAGTTATCATAATTTGTATAATCCATTGAAACGATCTCAGCAGGTATGCAATTATCTTCCATATTTTTATAAAGTATGTCCACATCTGTAATATTCCCATAAAGAGAAACGCCTGTCCTACAAGCGTCAACTGCATTCTTAAAATAAACGCATGGAGCGTCGTTTGAAATTGCTTTATTTACTTGAGTATCGAGATAGGTAAAATTTGCAATTTGATTGTATTGTCTCTTGTCATTATATCCACTTTTACGCAAATATTGCTTAGGGAAAATATGATGAACATCACCCATCAAAGTTATTAAATAACCTACTTTCGTACCATTGCTAAACAACGCATTGTCACCAAAATAAATCTGAGCAGCCAAAAAGACATTAAAGAATGGACTATTTGCAACAGGTGTTTCAAGACTTTGCACCAAACGAACATTCCAAAAAGTTTCAGAAAGATTTGCCTCTTCTACTTCATGGAAAAAAGATAAAAAGCCTTTTTCACGGATTCGTTTTATATCAAAATCCATCTGACTTTCAGGAGATCCAATATAACGACTTGTTAAAGTTGCCATTACAAACCATTTGGCCACATAATGTTTAATTTGAGTCTTATCTATAGTAGTATCACTGTTCAAAAAGAGGTATAATGTATAGGCAAAATCAAGAGTCATCTGAGAGTTTATCAACTTACTCGAAACGAAACCAGCAGCTTTTATTCCTAAGATAAAATTTGAAAATGTGTATTGGTTCATAAAGTCAACCACACCATTACTTAGCTTTTTAAATGATTCTTCTGCTATTACCTCTTTATACTCACGAGTTTCAAAGTCACGACCTCCTAAAAGGCTTACAAGATCTTTCAGCTTTGCACGTCCAAACTTGTACATAAATGCTATTCGCAATATATCATTATAATCTGGATCAAAAATTGATTCTCTATCATCTCGCAACCATTTTAATTTTTCTGCATACTTTGATTTCATAAAAGCAGCATCCTTGGCCATATCAGAATACCAATCTGGCTCAACAGCCAAATGAGAGAAATAATCGATTGCCTTGCGCAAAGCATTTCCTTCATACTCTGTATTAGCCGCAATCTTGGACATAGCAAAGTCTGCCTGGTTAAGTTTTGCCCCCTGACTATTAATTCGAATAAAGATTTCAGTCACCTCATCTATATTCAAATCTTTATCTAATGAGATTACCCCAATCTGGCGATTTTTTATATCTAAAAGACGCATCAAAACTTTGTTCATTTGAGACCCATTTATACCTGGATTTATTTTGCAATACTCATTGACAAATCCCCACTGATCAAAATCAGGCTTAAAGATTTCAGCTATATCCGCTATCCATTTTTTATCTTTTAAAATAGCGTTATCCTGCACTTTAAAAATTTCCTCATCTTCACCTGTAGCTTGAGGATTAAATGATATTTTTATTCTACGTTGTTTAAAATCACCACCTATTACTTCCATCCCCACAATAGACGTCATTAACGCTGTAACACGTTGCTGTCCATCAATCATAATTTTCTTGCCCGCTGATTGGGAACCATCCTTCAGTTTCATGTCTGGACTCTGAGAAATAATCAAATATCCAGTAGGATAGCCCATATAAAGAGAATCTATTAGATCTCTAACTTGACGAGGTTTCCACACAAACGGACGTTGAATTTCAGGTATAGCAATTTCACCAGATTTAATATAGCCTAAAATCTGCTCTAAAGAAACATTTGATGCATTATACTTTTCTGTCATTTTTTCAACAATCTAATACTATATTTAAAATTGGAGAAGTATCTATAAGCATAAACCTATAGAACCTTTCCCGTTTCTATCTCATTCTCCAAATACGAGAAAACATATACTGCACCCTCATAATAAAGACCACAGGCAGGATCACACAGACGTTTGTAGGTTTCTGAAGAATACAGCTCATCGAGGGCTTTCTTCATATCCCATCCATATTTCTGCATGATCAGTTCAACCAATTCTGTTGAGAGGCATTCTATCTGAAATTGTATGTCTTCGTTCATAATCAAATCTTTCTTAAATAACTAATTGCCAAATCCGTACCAAAGAAGTACTGAATAGCAGGTTTGTTAAACTCCAATTCCTTTATCATGTGCTCTATGCTGATATAACCTTGCATAAAGCGGCGCATCTGCAAGCCAACGGTATCATTTGCAATTGGTCCAACGACAATATCATACGAGTGAGCAGGTTTGTCACTTACGTTTTTTCTATTCTTCAAGATGAACTCTGCCCATTCTACAGAATAACCTTCAAAGACTTTTATTGACAATGGGGAGTGCCCTGTCATAATCAGGCTATCATCGAACAAATATGTATTGAGTATTGGTTCACCTTCTTTCAATCTCTGAGTTGTTCGAACCGCCATTTCCATAGCTTGTATTTTGTTAGGGTTCAGATAGAATCCGCATCCAAAGTCTTTTCCTCTTTTCGAACGTGCCAAATCAATCTTGTCTATTAAGACATTGCTTCCATGATATAACTTTAACATGATAATCGCCCTCCATTCTTTTGGCATAATACAGCCATATCCTCCACAGCATCCTCTATAGAGAGTGTATGCTCTGCAGGATAGCATTCTATCAAGAAGTCTATGCCTTGAAATCTTCGCAAATAGGCATAAGACTGCGCAAGTGTAAGGTGAAAACGATTAGCAAAGGCACCCACACAGCAATTTACGTATTCTATGATGTTATGTGTCAAGTCCATATTACCTCTTTTTCTTGCAAATATACACCAAGATTTCGACAATACCAAATTTTCGGAGGCTTTTCTTTAAGAAATAGGAAAAAATTAAGAGGAAAAACAAAAATCTCATTAGATATTTGCTCGTTCTGAGTTTTTTTCATTCCCTTTGCCTTCGCAATCGACCAGCTTTTCACATTTACCGAGGTATTCTATTGTTCTTTTGAGGCTCCTCCATCTGAAAATAGGGAATGCAGTGCGTTCCCTATTGCTTTTCGTCAGCTCCGTCGGTATTTGCTCCCTTCGGAGGATTTTTCTCGATGTAATGGCGGTTCACCAGTTTCTTTGCATCATCGATTAGCCTTGACTATGCCTGCGCCAAAGAAAAATAAATTTTTCTAACCATATTAATATATAATATTAAAGGGTTGGGCTGCGAGATATTCACCAAATTTCTGTTTTCAGGAACGGCACCGGATTCCTATAAACAAAAAACGCCCGCAACCAGACTTTACTTGCCTGATTACGGGTGCAAAGGTACGAAAATATTTTTGTATTTACCTAGTACGTACTATGTACGCGTACTAGTACTATCTTCCCCTGATGCTGCCATGATACCCAGGGTGCGAGGTATCTAAGAGGGTGTTCAGTATTCAGTATTCAGTTTTTTTCGGGATAGTTACCCTTTCTATGGTTATAAATTATAAGTAATTATTTTATATTATATATATATAATTATATATATATAATATACTATCTATACAGAGGATGGTAACTATCGCGAAAAAAACTGAATACTGAATACTGAACACGTTTCCCTGTAATCGGGTATTACTTCGTAATATGCTGATTTATACAGCAAAACATAGTTTTCGATACCGCAAAAACATAGAGATGCGCCCCATAAGAAATAGAGTCCGTTTTTTAACGAAGTTTCAAATCGTAAGTGTTTTGCTGAAAATCGCTCCTTATCACATGCAAAAATTTGGTAGATGCCGAAAATCTTCGTATCTTTGCACCAGCAATCGAAGGAACAGCCTATTGTGCCGAAAACCGGTCATCTATTAAGACCGGGGCGGGGCTTAAATGATGGCAGGCGCCGGTCATCTATTAAGACCCCAAAATCGGGCAGAAACGAGGGCTTCCGGGTAGTTGTGATTCAGTGAACTCTTAAACACAGAACAGAGTATGATTAACTACAGCATCGTAATGCGGATTACAAATCCGCAAAGCCAAAGAGGTTAGGACGTTTTTTTAACGGCGGATTGCAAATCCGCCGAAACGCCTAACGGGTTGCAAATTTTCGGTCATTGTCATTTCCGGTATTCCCAGTCATGGTTATTCCCAGTTATTTTCATTGTATATTGCTTTTTTTTTCGTATCTTTGCAACAAATTTCGTAAAAATGAGTTATTATATAATAATAGGATCATAAATGAATAGGAAAATCATGAAGATGAAGATAAATAAAATGAGGAAACAGCTCATCCTCTTCCTTCTGCTTGTGACGGCAGCAGGTTCAGCTTTCGCACAGAAATCCACCATGACAGACGATCAGGTGATGAGTCTGGTAGTGAGAGAGCATGAAAAAGAGTCATCAAATGCTCAGATTGTTACCAAACTGATGCAGCAGGGTGTAGATATCTCTCAGATTCGACGGGTAAGAGACAAGTATCAGCGCCAGTTGAAACAGGGTGGGGTTACTGGTACTTCGGCCCAACTGCAGGGGAAGGAAACCTCTCGTCTTCGTACCAACAATGGTAAACACCGTGAAGATTATGGTAAGGGAATCAGCGAAGAATCGAAGAACTACAGCAACTATCGCATCACTGCACAGAAGGATGATCAGTACAAACATACTTTCGATGAGGATGACGAGGAGTATATGGATTTCCAAAACGAGATGGATGGTATCATTCCAGATACTGCGATGATGATCAAACGTCTCCTTGCTGAACGGGAAGCGAAAACCAAGAAGGTTTTCGGAAGAGACATCTTCAATAACAAAGAGTTGAGCTTCGAGCCAAATATGAATATAGCCACTCCACAGAACTATCGCTTAGGACCTGGAGATGCGGTTATCATTGACATCTATGGTGCATCACAGAAAACCATAGAAAGCACCGTTTCTCCTGATGGCGAAGTTACCATCGAAGGCTTTGGCCCTGTATCGGTGGCTGGTTTGACCGTAGCTCAGGCAAATGCCCGACTTCGCAATACGCTGGGTAGCAGATACCGTTCGAGCAAGATAAAACTCACTGTAGGACAAACCAAGACCATTATGGTCAATGTGATGGGCGAAGTGAAAACTCCAGGCACCTATACTCTATCTGCTTTTGCCACCGTTTTCCACGCACTCTATATGGCAGGTGGCACCAACGACTTGGGTACATTGCGAAACATCAAGGTTTATCGCCATAACAAACTGGTTACCGTGGTAGATATCTATGATTACATTCTCAATGGCAAACTGACCGGCAATGTACGTCTGGCAGATAATGATGTCATCGTTGTGGGACCCTACGACTGTCTGGTTACGATTACCGGAAAGGTAAAGCGCCCAATGATTTATGAAATGAAGAAAAATGAGAGCGTGAACTCTCTTCTTAAATATTCCGGCGGATTCACGGGAGATGCTTACAAGAAATCAGTTCGCATCCATCGCAAGACTGGCAGAGACTATTCTGTATATAACGTAGAGGAATTCGATTTCTCCAGTTTCCATATCGACGATGGCGATTCTGTAAGCGTAGATTCCATTCTCCCTCGCTACAGCAACACCGTAGAAATCAAGGGAGCTGTCTTCCGACCAGGTATGTACAATCTAGGAGATCAGATCAACAGTGTCCGCACTTTGGTAGAACACGCAGAAGGATTGACAGAGGATGCCTTTACGGCACGTGCCGTCATGCATCGAATGAAATCTGACAGATCGCTGGAAGTAATAGCTGTAGATATTGCAGGCGTGATGAATGGTACTGTGGCTGATATTCCACTCAGGGAAAATGATGTCCTTTTCATTCCGACAAGACAAGAAAAGATTTCAGAGAGAACTCTCACCATCCGCGGAGAAGTACAATATCCGGGAATCTATCAATATGCAGAAAATGAAACGATTGAGGATTTCGTTCTGCAGGCTGGTGGATTGACCGACAAGGCTTCAACTATTAATGTCCTGGTAAGCCGAAGAGTAAATGACGCTAAAGCCACAAAACCAGACAGCATTATAGCCAAGACCTACACGCTCGCCCTGAAAGATGGTTTCGTGGTGGATGGCACTCCAGGATTCAAGCTGATGCCTTTCGATGAAGTGAGCATCCGCAAGAGCCCAGCCTATACGGAACAGCAGAACGTGATGATTGAAGGTGAAGTGATGTTTGGAGGCACCTATACCCTTGATCGCCGCAATGCCAGATTAAGCGATCTCTTCAAGAAGGCTGGAGGAAGCACAGACCAGGCATATATCAAGGGCGCCCGCCTGATGCGTAAGGCAAATGAAGCTGAAAAAACACGCATGGAGGCTGTTCTGAAAATGCAGAGAGAACAACAGCAGAAAAATCTTCTGCAGTTGGCTGCAAGCAGTAATAATGCCAGTGCCATTACCCAGACTGCAAAAGATGCGCAGAATGCTGATCTGTTGAAGTTCAGTGTTCCTGAAGAATATCCTGTAGGCATCGACTTAGCCGAAGCGCTCAAGCATCCGGGCAGTGATGCTGATATGATTCTGCGAGAGGGTGACAGGCTGATTGTTCCACAATACAATGGAACCGTGAAAATCAATGGTTCTGTGATGTATGCTAATACGGTGGCCTATGAAAAGGGCAAGAGCATTGCCAGTTACATCGATGAAGCGGGTGGATTTGCCTCTGATGCCAACAAGAGCAAGGCTTATATTATCTATATGAATGGCAAAGTGGCTAAAGTTGGACATGGAGCCAAGGCTCAACCTGGTTGCGAGATTGTTGTTCCATCCAAGATGAAACGCAAGATGACAGTAGCAGAAACCATGAGCATGGGCAGTAGTCTTTCCAGCATCGCTGCCATGATTGCAACAATTGCCAATCTCAGCAAATAAAGATAATAAAAATCCAAAGAACACAAAAAAGCAGGTAACTATCTTCTGTTGCCTGCTTTTTTGTTCTTTGATCATAATAGGGTCATTTACTGTTGCTTCAGATACTCTGCACACATCTCTGCACAGCGTTCACCATCCACACCTGCCGAGACAATGCCACCAGCATATCCGGCACCTTCACCACAAGGAAAGAGACCCTGAATACGGACATGCATCAAGGTTTCTCTGTCACGTACGATGCGGACCGGTGAAGAGGTGCGGGTCTCCATCGCAATCAGAGTTGCCTCATTGGTGAGAAAACCATGCGCATTCTTTCCAAAAGTCTTAAAGCCTTCCTGCAGGCGCTTGGAAATAAAAGATGGCATCCAGAAATGAAGCGGACTGCTGATCAAACCAGGAGCATAACTGCTTTTTGGCAAATCATAGCTCAAACGGTTGTTTACAAAATCAGCCATACGCTGCGCTGGAGCAGTCTGCTTCATATTCGCCTGCTGCCAACACTGCTTCTCTACCCTTTCCTGGAAATGCATCATAGCCAGAGGATCCTTCAATTCCTCTTCCGACTGTACAACATCTTCAGGATGTGTCTCTACCACCATACCGGAATTACTCCAGGCGGTACCACGGTTGCTAGGACTCATACCATTCACCACCAGCTGCTCAGGACCTGTAGCAGCAGGAATCACAAAACCACCCGGGCACATACAGAAGCTATACACACCCCGTCCATCTACCTGAGTTACAAAACTATACTCGGCTGCAGGAAGATACTTTCCTCTGCCATTCCTGTTGTGGTACTGTATCTGGTCGATGAGCTGGGAAGGATGCTCCAATCGAACACCGACGGCAATACCCTTGGCTTCTATTTCTATCTTCGAAGAAGCCAGATAGCGATAGACATCCCGGGCACTATGACCTGTAGCAAGAATCACCGGTCCACGATAATTCTCCTCTGCACCTGTTGCCAGGTTAACAGCTTCAACCCCAATCACGCGGTCACCTTCCAGGATAAAACGAGTCATCTTGGTCTGAAAATGCACCTCACCGCCACTATTGATAATAGTATTGCGCATATTCTCTATCACGCGAGGCAACTTATCCGTACCGATATGAGGATGGGCATCTGCAAGGATGTTCGTATTGGCACCATGCTGGCAGAAAACATTCAGAATCTTATCCACGCTACCACGCTTCTTGCTTCGGGTATAAAGCTTACCGTCACTATACGCTCCTGCACCACCTTCACCAAAGCAATAGTTGCTCTCACTATCCACCTTCTGAGTCTTGGTGATGTTGGAAAGGTCCTTTTTACGCTCACGCACGTCCTTGCCGCGCTCCAGGACAACAGGGCGATATCCCAGCTCTATCAAACGTAAGGAAGCAAAGAGACCGCCGGGTCCCTCTCCTACCACAATGACTCTCGGACGCGAACTTACATCAGGATATTCCGTATGGACATACTGATCATCCTGAGGCATTTCATTGATATAGGCACGTACCTTCAGATTCACGAAAATGGTACGTTGGCGGGCATCAATACTGCGTTTCAATACACGCACCTTATTCAAGGTTCTTGCATCCAATCCTTTTTCTTTAGCCAGATAGCGCTTGATACCCTCTTCATTGGCTGCCTGCTCTGGCAGAATTCTAATCTGATATTCCTGAATCATAGTTTTAATTTTGAACTTTGATATTTAAGCTTTGATTTCTAAAGTGTCATTGTTGCCAACACATCAAATGTATCCAATTGATACATTGTAAATTTACCATTCTCTAAAGTAGCAAACGTTGGCACATTACCACCCTTAGGGAAGGTGATGCTACCCGTGTTGACAATAGCTTTTCCTTCGTCATTGTGAGACAGTTCCCAAAGATGCGAATGACCATAAATCATTGCATCGTAAGGTCCCTTTGGCATATTCTCCTTATTGTAAATATGTCCATGGGTCAAGAGATAGCGTTTACCGTCATCTACCAGCAGAGCATAGGTTTCCATGATTGGGAAGTCGAGAAGCATCTGATCTACTTCAGCATCACAGTTGCCTCTGACAGCAACTATCTTGTCAGCCAGATCATTCAGTCGTTCCACAATCCCTTTAGGATCAATACCTTCCGGGATTCTGTTACGCGGACCATAGTTGATGATGTCACCCATGATACACATCATATCACACTTTTCCTTCTCAAAGAAATCGAGAACTTTTTCCAAGGCTGGCAAGCAGCCGTGAATATCTGAGAATAATAAATACTTCATTGTGCTTATCTATATCTGTTTCTGTTTCAATTTAACATCCGCAAAAGTACGCAAATTATCCGAAACCTCCAAACTTTTCGAGAAGATTTAACGCTTTTATCATATATAATAATGTATAGAAAGTATTTTAAGCTATAAAAAACTACAAAAGAAGGAAAAATACCTGCAAAATGCCACTTTTTCTTAGTTTTCTTTGGCAGTTTGCTATAAAATTAGTACTTTTGCCCTCAAGTTCTGCTTCGGCCCCGGTCGTTTCGGGGGGAGCATTACAATACCAACGCAAAATTCAATAACGTATGAAAGTATTAAAATTCGGCGGAACATCAGTTGGTTCCGTAAAAAGCATCCTCAGCTTGAAACGTATCGTTGAAAATGAGGCAAAGAAACAGAGTGTAGTGGTTGTCGTGAGCGCACTTGGCGGTATCACAGACAAACTCTTGCAAACCTCTCAGCTTGCCCTCAAGGGTGATGAATCATGGAGAGTCGAATTCGATGCCATGGTTGATCGCCACCATAAGATGATAGATACCATCATCACCGACACAGCGGATAGAGAAAATCTTTTTAAATCAGTTGATGCCCTCTTCGAACAGTTGAAGAGCATCTACTTCGGTGTGTATCTGATTCACGACCTCAGCGAGAAGACCCAGGATGCTATCGTGAGCTATGGAGAAAGACTCAGCTCGAAGATTGTTGCCACACTGATTCGTGGCGCCAAGTGGTTTGACTCACGTAACTTCATCAAGACTGCTCGCCTCAATGGCAAGGGGAAGCATACCCTCGACAGCGAGTTGACTAACAAATTGGTGAAGGATACTTTCGCTGACCTGCCTCGCATTTCTCTCGTTCCGGGTTTCATCAGCCGTGACAAAGATACAGAACGTACCACAAACCTCGGTCGTGGTGGTAGTGACTATACTGCTGCTATCATTGCTGCAGCATTGAATGCGGAAGTCCTTGAAATCTGGACTGATGTAGATGGATTCATGACAGCCGACCCACGTGTCATCAAATCAGCTTATACGATCAACGAACTGAGTTATATTGAGGCTATGGAGCTTTGCAACTTCGGTGCAAAGGTTATCTACCCTCCAACCATCTACCCGGTTTGTGTCAACAATATCCCAATCAAGGTAAAGAATACCTTCAACCCAGATGCTCCTGGTACTATCATCAAGAATAAGATAGATAGTGACCAGAAACCTATCAAGGGTATCTCTTCTATCAATGGTACTGCGCTCATCACTGTAACCGGTCTTTCCATGGTGGGTGTCATCGGTGTAAACCGCCGTATCTTTACTGCTCTGGCTAACGAGGGTATCTCTGTATTTATGGTTTCACAGGCTTCTTCAGAGAACTCAACCTCTATCGGTGTACGTGAGCAGGATGTAGATGAAGCAATCAACGTATTGAACCGCGAATTCCACAATGAGATTGCAGATGGTGCCATGTATCCAATGCATGCAGAAACAGGACTTGCTACCATCGCCATCGTGGGTGAGAACATGAAGCATGCTGCCGGTATTGCCGGTAAGCTCTTTGGTACACTTGGTAGAAGCGGTATTTCTGTCATCGCATGTGCGCAGGGTGCTTCTGAGACCAACATCTCATTCGTTGTCAAGAGCGATTACTTGAGAAAGTCACTCAACGTATTGCACGACAGTTTCTTCCTTTCAGAATACAAGGTCCTCAACCTCTTTATCTGCGGTGTAGGTACCGTTGGCGGAAAATTGATTGAACAGATCAAAAAGCAGTCTGCAGACTTGATGGAACGCAGCAAGTTGAAGTTGAATGTTGTGGGTATTGCTTCTTCCAAGAACGCCATCTTCAACCGTGAGGGACTCGACCTGGAGAACTATCAGACGGAACTGAAGGATTCCTTGCCTAGCACACCGGAACTCCTTCGCGATACCATCCTCGCAATGAATATCTTTAATAGCGTATTCGTAGATTGTACAGCAAGCAAGGATGTTGCAACCTTATACCAGAGTCTTCTGGAGCATAACGTAAGTGTGATTGCAGCCAACAAGATAGCAGCTTCAAGCGAATATGAGAACTACGAGAAGTTGAAGAAGACAGCCATTCAGCGTGGTGTATTCTTCCGCTTCGAAACGAATGTGGGTGCAGGTCTTCCTATCATCGGAACCATCAACGACCTCCGAAATTCCGGAGATAAAATCCTTAAGATAGAGGCGGTTCTCTCAGGAACGCTCAACTTTATCTTTAATGCCATTTCAAGTGTTGTTCCATTCTCTGAGACAGTGAAACTGGCAAAGGAGAAGGGTTACAGTGAGCCAGATCCACGTATCGACCTCAGTGGCATGGATGTCATCAGAAAGCTTGTCATCCTCTCCCGTGAGGCTGGATACCGTGTAGAACAGGAAGATGTAGAAAAGAATCTTTTTGTACCTAACTCTTTCTTCAAGGGTAGTATTGATGAGTTCTGGAAGAAACTGCCACAGCTTGATGCCGACTTTGAGGCTAAGCGCAAGACTCTGGATATGGAGCACAAGCGCTGGCGCTTCGTTGCCACCCTTGACAAGGGAAAGACCAGTGTAGGTCTGCAGGCTGTAGGTCCTGAGCACCCATTCTACAATCTGGAAGGTTCCAACAATATCGTATTGCTCACCACAGAGCGCTACAAGGAATACCCTATGATGATTCAGGGATATGGTGCCGGTGCCAGTGTAACTGCAGCCGGTGTCTTTGCCAACATCATGAGTATTGCCAACGTTTAATTTCACCGTATCAATCAATAAAGGATAACAATTATGAAGCATATAATTATTTTAGGCGATGGCATGGCCGACCACCCAGTAGAAAGACTGGGTGGCAAGACCTTGCTTCAATACGCCCATACACCTTATATGGATATGCTTGCCAAGAAGGGCAAGACTGGAAGACTCATTACTGTACCCGACGGTTTTCTGCCTGGTTCAGAGGTTGCCAACAGCTCTATCATGGGTTACGACCAGAATGAGGTTTACGAAGGACGTGGTCCACTGGAGGCAGCCAGCATCGGCTACGAGTTGAAGCCAACCGACCTGGCGCTTCGCTGCAACATCATCAACGTGCAGGATGGCAAGATCATTACGCACAATGGTGGTAACCTGGAGACAGAAGATGCTGATGTACTCATCAAGTATCTCAATGAAACCCTGGGAAAGGACTATCCTGATGTAGAATTCGTAACAGGTATCCAGTATCGCCATCTGCTCGTGGTGCATCATGGCAACAAGCACATAGAATGTGCTCCACCTCATGATCATCCTAACGAGAACTGGCATGATTTGCTCGTAAAACCTATCCTGCCGGAATCAGAAATAGAAGAGGGACATATCTCATGCAGCGATACAGCCGCTCTTCTGAACGAGTTGATTATCAAGAGTAAGGAACTCCTGGAAAATCATCCTTTCAATATAGAACGCAAGAAGCGTGGCGAGCGTATGGCAAACCTGATCTGGCCTTGGGGTGGTGGCTATCGTCCACACATGCTGACTCTTTCGCAGATGTATCCTCAAATCAAGAAGGGGTCTGTGATTTCTGCCGTTGACCTGATTCGTGGTATCGGTCATTATGCTGGTCTTCGCAACATCATCGTAGAGGGCGCTACAGGCCTTTCTGATACGAATTACGAAGGCAAGGCTGCAGCAGCTATCCAGGCTTTGAAGGATGGAGACGACTTTGTCTATGTCCATGTGGAAGCAAGTGACGAGGCTGGCCATGATGGTGATCTGGAATTGAAGCTCAAGACTATTGAGTACCTCGACCAGCGCTTGATCAAACCTATCGTTGATGAGGTGAACACATGGATAGAACCTGTCTGCATTTCGGTTCTGCCAGACCATCCTACTCCAGTGGAGGTCCGCACTCACGTGAAGGAACCAGTTCCTTTCCTCATCTACTATCCAGGTATCGAACCTGACCAGGTAGAGGAATACGATGAGGTAAGTTGCGTAAGCGGTAGCTATGGATTGCTCCAGCTGCAAGACTTCATGAAAGCCTTTATGGCAATCAATTAAAAATTAACAACTTAATGATAGTTATCCGAAAGCTAATCATCAAGTTCAAAGTTCAAATCTCAAAGTTCAAAGTAAAAATGAAATATTATTCAACAAATAAGAAAGCACCGATCGCCGATTTACATAAGGCGGTAGTTAAAGGTTTGGCAGAAGACCGTGGTCTCTATATGCCAGAAATCATCAAGAAGTTACCACAGGACTTCTTCGACCATATCGAGAAGCTGAGCTTCCAGGAGATTGCATACCAGGTAGCTGATGCCTTCTTTGGCGAGGATGTAGATGCAGATTCTCTGAAGAAGATTGTATATGATACCTTGGCATTCGACTGCCCTGTTGTAGAGGTAGAACCAAATATCTACTCCCTGGAGTTGTTCCATGGTCCTACACTCGCCTTCAAGGATGTAGGTGCCCGTTTCATGGCTCGCCTGCTCCAGTACTTCGTTTGTCAGGAAGGTAAAGAGGAGGTCAACGTACTCGTAGCAACATCGGGTGATACGGGTTCTGCTGTTGCCAATGGTTTCCTCGGGGTAGAGGGAATCCACGTTTACGTGCTTTATCCAAAGGGCAAGGTGAGCAAGATTCAGGAGAGCCAGTTCACTACCCTCGGTCAGAACATCACAGCCCTTGAGGTAGATGGCGTTTTCGATGACTGCCAGGCGCTGGTTAAGTCTGCGTTCATGGACGAGGAGCTGAACAAGCACATGAAGTTGACTTCTGCCAACTCTATCAATGTAGCCCGCTTCTTGCCTCAGGCATTCTACTATTTCAATGCATACGCCCGCATGAAGGAGAAGGGCTTGGCAGACAAGCTGGTCATCTGCGTACCTAGCGGTAACTTCGGTAACATCACAGCCGGACTCTTCGGTCATGAGATGGGCTTGCCAATCCATCGTTTCATCGCTGCCAACAATGCCAATGATATCTTCTACGAGTATCTCCAGACCGGCAAATATAATCCACAGCCTAGCAAGCAGACCATTGCCAATGCCATGGACGTGGGCGACCCTTCAAACTTTGCCCGCATCTACGACCTCTACAAGGGCAACCACGATGCCATCGCTGCATACATCAGCGGAGCTACCTACAAGGATGAGCAGATAGCAGACACGATGAAGAAGTGCTATAATGAGACCAAGTATGTACTTGATCCTCACGGAGCTTGTGGCTATCAGGCATTGAAGGAGCAATTGAAGCCAGGTGAGGTCGGTGTATTCCTGGAGACTGCTCACCCAGCCAAGTTCAAGGAGAAGGTGGATAGTATCCTCGGAACCGACATCGAGATTCCAGCCCGTCTTGCAGAATTCATGAAGGGTGAGAAGAAGAGCATCCAGATGACCAAGGACTTTGCATCATTCAAGAATTATTTGATGAACGAATAAATATGAAAATCGTTATCTTAGACGGCTATGCTGCCAATCCAGGAGATTTGGATTACCATCTCCTGGAACAGCTTGGCGAGGTAGTGGTTTACCCCCGCACTTCTGATGAAGAAAAAGTGGAACGTGCCAAGGATGCAGACATCATCTTGTTAAACAAGGTACAGATGGATGCAGAAACATTGGCGCAGCTTCCTAACTTGAAGTACATCGGAATCCAGGCTACTGGTTTCAATGTAGTGGATATAGCTGCTGCCAAGAAACAAGGTATCATCGTTACCAACATCCCTGCCTATAGCACGGATAGTGTGGCACAGATGACCTTTGCCCTCATTCTCGCTGTTACCAACCGTGTAGAACATTACACTCAGGAAAACAGAAACGAGCGATGGGCTTACAACAAGGATTTCTGCTATTGGGATACCCCCTTAATGGAACTTGCAGGCAAAAAGCTTGGCATTATGGGATTGGGCAACATCGGTATGAAGGTTGCAAATATCGCCCGCCAGTTCGGTATGGACGTTTGCGCCTGCACCAGCAAGAACGCTTGCGACCTTCCAGAATGGATACAAAAGGTCAGCAAGGATAGACTGCTTGCCACAAGTGATATTCTCACCCTGCATTGTCCTCTCTCAGATGATACCTATCACCTTATAAATAAGGAGAATATCGAAAAGATGAAGGATACGGCCATTCTGGTGAATACCGGTCGCGGACCATTGGTAGATGAAGAGGCTGTTGCTAAGGCTTTACACGACCAGAAACTCGGTGCTTATTGTGCGGACGTGATGAGTCAGGAACCACCTTCTAAAGAGAATCCTCTTTTCAAGGAGCCTAATGCCTATCTCACTCCTCACATTGCCTGGGCTACCTTTGAGGCCCGCAAGCGCTTGAATAGGCAGGTAGCTGCCAACGTAAAGGCTTTTCTTGAGGGAAACCCAATTAATGTGGTGAACCCATAAAGAGTATATATATTTCAATAAGACAAGTAAACCGCTTATTCCCTAGATTTTATGGGGGATAAGCGGTTTCATCAGCTGGATTACTGGAACTTATCGTCTTCTTACCAGAATATAGATGATAACAGGTGCACCAAAAAGTGGAGTAACGGCATTGAGCGGAACAATTCCCCCATCTGATGGCAGTGAACAGAGAAGATTACATAGAAGGGCAATAGCCGCTCCCATCAGCATTGTAACTGGCAGAAGCTGTCGATGATTTTCCGTACCAACCAGCAGACGTGCTATATGAGGAGTGGCAAGTCCAATGAAGGCTATAGGGCCACAAAAAGCAGTAACTACTGCAGTAAGCATACCGGTTATGATGAGCAAGGCTATTCGAAGTTTCCTGATAGGAAAACCTAGATTCTCTGCATATTGCTCCCCCAACAGCATTGCATTAAGCGGCTTGATGAGTAAAAGGGAGACCAACAGACCGAGGATGGCAAATGGCACAAACCATCTCACCTCGTCCATAGAAACATTGCCGAAACTTCCCATTCCCCATATCAGATAGGATTTCACCCCTTCTGCCGTACTGAAGAAATTCAATAACGAGATGGCGCTACTGGCAAGATAGCCTACCATCAAACCGATAATAAGAAGGACTGTATGACTTCTGACAATGGCAGAAAAAGCTGTGATGATTCCCATCACCAGCATTGCACCTGCGAAGGCTGACACCAGAATAGCCATGAATCCACCAATAGCATAACCACATTCTTCATCCAGAAAACCCAGACAAAGATTATTCAGACTTATGTTGCCTCCAAAGGCTAACATAACGATGGCAACAGCCAAGCCTGCTCCACTGCTGATTCCAAAAACATCCGGTCCTGCCAGAGGATTACGGAAAGCTGTCTGGAGCAGTAAACCGCTTGTGGCAAGAGCTGCACCAGAAAGCAAAGCCGTGATGGCCTGCGGAAGACGCGATTCGAGGATAATATAGCCATAAGTATCAGAGACAGTCTGATTCCCCGTCAATACACTTACCACCTCCCTGTATGGAATATTGACGCTACCCCATACCAAATTGCCGAAGAACAACAGCATGATGGCAACTGCCAAGACAATAGAGATAATGACTTTGTTCATGGTTTCTATTGTAATTGACGATGATAGAATCTCAAGGCTCCCAACTTTCTGATATCCTTTGCATACTTCGAGAACTTAGCGTGATCAGCAGGATGTGAAAGGAGGATAAACTCACGAAGCAGGATTTCAGGATGAAAACCGGTGAGTTCAAAATAGGGCTCTGTACTGGTATCCACCTCGTAAATCTGCGGATTGGCAAAGCAATGAAGAGCTTTGTAGCCATCATACTCCTGAAGCAATTGGGCACGTGTTAATGGTGCACCGCCGAAATACTTGAATGCCCAGACATCAATATCTTTGCCTTTTGAAAGAATCTGCTCCGGACTCATCGCAAGACTTCCACTGTGCAAATCGTCTTCAAAGACATAACGGGCGTTGGCATCCTTTAGCAAAATGCCTATAGTACTCTGTCCTCCAGGAACATACCATACGCTTCCCGTTTTTCTTTCGGTCAACACCGACAGACCTTGCGGCAACTTCCTGGCAACAGCCTTCAGATGCAGATAATCCTGTTCTATGCGCGTAAAGAGCGAGTCCGCATTCTTATCAAAAAGCATCCCATAAAACTTCATCCATTCGGCTCTACCCAATGGCGAAGTCTCCATATAATCGGCTGCTTCTATGATGGGAATATGAAGTTTATCCAACTTACCATATCCTCCACTGTTCTCGAAAGGAGAAACCAGGAGAGCCTCCGGCTTCAGGGAGATGATCCGTTCAATATCCGGTTGCATACTGGAACCGCAATCCACCACTTTCTTCTTGATATCTGGGATATTGATATAATTCATATCACATACGCCACTGATGGCATTCTTGCAGCCCAGTTCATACATCAGCTGACAATGAGGTCCCGTAAAGACCACGCTGCTCGTTACCGGTGTACGTACCGTATCTGTAGCGCATCTGGCTGCAGAAGCACGTCGCAGAGCAAGCCGTGCTACTGTTTCATTTCCCTCCTTCCCTTTTGGTACCAGAATGTAGCGATGCAGAAGAGTTCCCTCTTTCCAAGGATTGGCAAGAAGTACCTCAGTATATTCTTCTCCATGCTTCACTATCGTGAGATGCTGCGCATATTTCATCGGGATAGTATCTCCTGCATCCATATTATCTCCAGCCTGCGTCTTACCCACCTGGCAGGATACAAGAAGATAAGCAATCCCCAAGAACAAAGCTGCCTTAAAAATCCTATGATTGATAAATATCTTTTTCATCATTGAACATAATTATATAATCTGTCTGCAAAAGTACAAAGAAAAAATAAGGCAGACAAGTTTTCTGCAAAAAAAATGCTCCAGGAAAAGTCTTGAAACCTTTCCCGGAGCAATAATCATTATTTCTAAAAGGGTTCAGGCAAAATTACTTGCTCTCCTCCTCAGCCTTCTTGGTCTCAGCAGCTGTAGGACCATAGTAGCCATAGTAAGCCTGGTAGCGAGTGTAACCCCAGTTAGCCTGAGTCTTCTCTGGGTCGAGCTCCTTAGCCTTGTCGAGAACTTTGATAGCCTCCTGGTAAACCACCTTGCGGCCATTTGGATCCTGCAAGTTACCAGCCTTGCTGTTGTAGCAAGCACCGAGGTAAACCAAAACTACAACGTTGTCTTGCTTTGCGTCAAGAGCCTGCTTGAGGCACTTGATAGCATTGTCTGCATCATTCTTCTGGATATACATCATACCCTTGTTAGCGAGAGCAACGAAGTTCTTAGGATTCTTAGCGATAGCGCCATCCAAAAGCTCCATCTGCTCCTTCTCCATCTTCATAGAAGAATACATAGCGTTCAAACCGTCAAGAATAACCTCGTTAGTCTGGTCCTTATCAAAGAGAGTCTTCAACTTGTTAACGTAAGCCAGAGAATCTTCCTTAGTCTTCAAACCATCCTTCATTACATAGAGCTTGAGGTTGAGAGCATCCTTAGCCTCCTTCTCGCTTGTCATAGCGATGTCGCAATACTTCTCGCAACGGGCAGCATCCTTAGCCTGATAAGCATAACGAGCAGCGAAGAGAGCTACCTGACCGATATAATCCTTCTCAGCATCCTTCTGCTTAGCATCAATGCCAGCGAAGAGAGGATCAGAATCAGTATCGAGGAATGCACCCCAGTACTTCAATACCTCGTCAGCCTTATTGTTCTGAGCTGCAGCCTGACCTGCGTTTACGAGCTGCTGGCGAGCAGCCCAAACACGTGATGCATTGCCATTGAACTTAGGAGCCACCTTACCCTTAGCATTAGGAAGCTGATCGTACTTATAGCACTCAATAGCATTCATCAATGCATTGTAAGCACCCTCGTTCATAGCATTCTCATCCACTGGATCATTTTTCTTCATGATCTGATTGGTCTGCTGGATGCTCTGCTGGTCGTTGAAAGCCTTCATTCCGAGATCAACAAGCTTGTTGTAAGCCTTTGCCTTCTCAGCATCGTTAGCCAACTGACCCAAATTCTGCTTAACCAAAGCCTCAGCCTCAGCATAAGTCTTAGCCTTCAGCACTGCCTTGAGGGCATCGCTGTCTCCTGCGAATGCTGATGTGGTACCTAGTACCATCATTGCAGCAACGATTAACTTTTTCATTTTGTTTAAAGTTTAAAAAGTTGAAATTTATAATTCTTTACGCGTCTTCAATATCATGAGAACGAGTGTCCAGGATGTTACTCCTGAACGTTCTCGTCTTCTTTATTCTCCAACTCAGTTTCAGCCTCGGCTACTTCTTCGGCAGTCTTGGCGCCCACTGTATCATTCTCTATCTCCTCGCTCTTCTTGGCCCAGGCAGAACGACTTTCCTCTTCTACCGAAGCTTCAAGCTCTGAGCTCATCACCTTACATACGCTGGCGATGACATCATTCTTCTTAGCCAGATTGATGAGACGAACACCCTGAGTAGCACGACCCATCACGCGGCAGTCTGCCACAGCAAGACGAATCACGATACCACTCTGGTTGATGATCATCAGGTCGTTTTCATCAGTAACGTTCTTGATAGCAACCAGACGACCGGTCTTTTCGGTGATGTTGAGTGTCTTTACACCCTTGCCACCACGGTTGGTTACACGGTAATCAACTACGTCTGAACGCTTACCATAACCCTGTTCGCTCACTACCATTACGGTCTCCTTCTCAGGATCATTGACTACAATCATACCAATCAATGCATCATCACCATCATCGAGACGCATACCACGAACACCGGTAGAAGTACGTCCCATGGTTCGAATCTGATTCTCATCGAAGCGAACGGCACGACCATTGCGGTTAGCGAGAATCAACTCATTATGACCATTGGTCAGGCGAACATCTACCACCTCGTCACCTTCAACGATATTGATGGCAATCACACCATTGGCACGAGGACGAGAGTATGCTTCCAGACAAGTCTTCTTGACAGTACCATTCTTGGTAGCGAAGACTACATAGTGACTATTGATGAACTCTGCATCATTCAATCCCTTCAATCGGAGGAATGCATTTACCTGATCATCGCTCTCAATGTTGAGGAGGTTCTGGATTGCACGACCCTTGGAGTTGCGGTCGCCCTCTGGAATCTCGTAGCACTTCAACCAGTAGCAGCGGCCCTTCTTGGTGAAGAACAGCATCGTCTGGTGCATTGTTGCAGGATAGATATACTCGGTAAAGTCCTTATCACGGGTGCGGGCACCCTTGGCACCAACACCACCGCGAGCCTGCTCACGGAACTCTGACAATGGAGTACGCTTGATGTATCCGAGATGACTGACTGTGATAACCACAGGATCGTTTGGATAGAAATCCTCTGGATTAAACTCGTGATCGTCTGGCTTGATCATAGTACGACGTGCATCGCCATACTTCTCCTTCACCTCATTGAGTTCATCCTTCATCACCTTCTTGCAAAGTTCTGGATCGTTCAAGATCTGGTTCAAGTAGTCGATGGTCTTCATCAGCTCATTGAACTCGTTATGCAACTGCTCCAGACGCAAGCCTGTCAACTGGCTGAGGCGCATATCAACGATAGCCTTACTCTGCAGTTCGTCGAGTTCAAAACGCTTCTCCAAGTTGCGCTGAGCATCAGAAGGCGTCTTGCTGGCACGGATAATATGAACCACCTCATCAATATTATCGCAGGCGATAATCAATCCTTCGAGGATATGAGCACGCTCCTGTGCCTTCTTCAATTCAAACTGAGTACGACGGATTGTAACATCATGACGATGATCAACGAAGTACTTCACGCATTCCTTCAAGCTCAGGAGACGCGGGCGGCCATTAACAAGAGCGATGCAATTTACTGAGAATGAACTCTGAAGAGCTGTCAACTTGAAGAGTTTGTTCAAGAGAACATTAGCATTCGCATCACGCTTTACATCAACCACGATACGCATACCTTGGCGGCCAGATTCATCGTTAACATTGGCAATGCCATCCACTCTGCCTTCCTTGGCAAGATCAGCAATAGCCATCACGAGCTGCTCCTTGTTGACACCATAAGGAATCTCGGTGATGACAATCTTATCATGATTTTCACCAGACTCGATTTCTGCAGTAGCACGTACCACGATTCTACCCTTACCGGTCTCGTAGGCATCCTTCACTCCCTGGATACCATAGATGGTAGCACCAGTAGGGAAATCAGGAGCAGGGATATACTGCATCAAGCCGTCTGTATCAATATCATTATTGTCGATGTAAGCACAGCAGCCATCAATTACCTCACCCAGGTTGTGGGTAGGAATATTGGTAGCCATACCTACAGCAATACCGTTACCACCATTCACCAGCAGGTTAGGAATCTTGGTAGGCATTACGGAAGGTTCCTGGAGAGTGTCGTCGAAGTTGTTCATCATATCAACGGTCTCCTTGTCGAGGTCGTCCATGATGTGCTCACCCATCTTGGAGAGTCGGCACTCTGTATAACGCATCGCAGCAGGAGAGTCACCGTCCACAGAACCGAAGTTACCCTGTCCATCAATCAAAGTGTAACGCATGTTCCACTCCTGACCCATACGAACCAAGGCACCATACACAGAAGAGTCACCATGTGGGTGGTACTTACCAAGTACCTCACCAACTACGCGGGCACACTTCTTGTAAGGTTTATCACTGGTGTTTCCAATACCCAGCATACCATAGAGGATACGGCGGTGCACAGGCTTGAAACCATCGCGTACATCAGGGAGGGCACGAGCCACAATCACTGACATCGAATAGTCGATGTAGCTAGACTTCATCTCCTCCTCAATGTTTATTTTCATGATTCTATCATGATCCATTGTCTGATTTTCGTCCATATTTAAATTTTAATTGTTTATACCTTATTATATATATACCTATTTACCTTCTATTTTCAGGCGTTGACAGGTATTTGCCACCATCCAAGGGAGAAGCATCAGCGATTGCTTCCAACCAACCTTGCAAAAATGGCTCGAAATTGCGTTTAAGGGCATTTTTTTGCGTTTTAAGCCGTTTTAGCCTCTGCAAAATCACGACAAAGGTACAAAAATAAAATGAAATAAAAGGCACAGAATCGAAAAAAAACGATAATTTAGCATTAATTGTGTTTTAAATAAGTAAAAAAGTTGCCTAAACTCTTGTTTGTTACCAAAATAATGTGTACTTTTGCATTATAATTTAATGAGTAAGACATGCAAAATCCATTTCAACATATCAACGACGTACTCAACTACAGTGGCAAAGAAGCCTACCGTATGTTGGGAAATCAGGTGAACACTGAGCACCTGATGTTGGGAATCCTGCATTGTAACAACAAGCAGGTGAACGATATTTTCGAGCATTTTGGCATCAACACCGACGTACTCCGCTCCACGCTTTACGATTCGCAGGAACAGGCGATAGACAAAATCTCTGCTGAGGAAATTGCGGAAACAGAAGAAGGACGAGCCTTGAAGTACGACAAGGAGACCAGCGAAGTGATCAGCGAAGCCATTATCGAAGCTCGTCTCTGTGAGGGAAAGGCTGCTTTGGTACAACCGGAGCACCTGCTGCTCGCCATTCTGAAGAAGGATGAGTGCGACCCAGCAAAACTGCTCATCACACAAGGTCTGACCTATAAGAAACTGTTCGACTATATCAATGGTATCAACCTGGACATTGACAACAAACTTAATAAGTTGAACCAAGAAGTAGAGAACTACAAGCGCAATCAGATTGACGGGGATTCAGAACAGGAAGCTGTAGATGAGAAACCGGAAACAGAGACTGCGCCAGAGCAGGAACAAGAATCTGCCGAAGGCGACATCAACATGATTGACCTGCGAGATAAGCAACAGCTTCCAGAAAATCAGGAAGAAGCCGATACTTCTACCCTTCCTGACGGTGCAGCTTCTACCCAGGACAATCAGGGAGACCTGCTGGACCCAGAGGAGGAACCTCTTGACTTCAGTGAAAATCAAAATTCCGACAGCGGAAAGCAGGGTGGCAACAACGGCAAGAATGCACGCAATGTAGTGGGCGCCAAGCCAACCAAGTCGAATACTCCATATCTGGACAAGTTCAGCTACGATCTGACCAAGGCTGCCAAGGACGGAAGCCTGGATCCTGTAGTAGGAAGAGACAAGGAGATTACCCGCCTGATGGAGATTCTGGGAAGAAGAAAGAAAAACAACCCAGTATTAATAGGTGAACCTGGCGTGGGCAAAAGTGCCATCGTAGAAGGACTGGCACAGATGATAGCCAAGGGTGACCAGAGTTCCCTCTTCTTCAACAAGCGAGTATTGAGTCTCGATATGACAGGCATTGTTGCCGGCACCAAATATAGAGGTCAGTTTGAGGAGCGCATCAAGGGTGTCATCAAGGAACTGGAGAAAAACCCGAACATCATCGTTTTCATCGATGAAATCCACACTCTGATTGGTGCGGGTGGCGCAGAAGGAAGCATGGATGCTGCCAACATCATGAAACCAGCTCTGGCACGTGGCTTCATTCAGTGCATCGGAGCCACCACCCTCAACGAATATCGCAAGAGTATAGAAAAGGATGGTGCTTTGGAGCGTAGATTCCAGAAAATCATCGTAGAACCTACTACGGCAGAAGAGACACTGGAGATTCTGCATAACATCAAGGAGAAATACGAAGAGCATCATAATGTGAGCTACACAGACGAAGCACTGAAAGCATGTGTAAAGCTTGCAGACAGATACATGCACGACCGCTCCTTCCCAGACAAGGCCATTGATGTGATGGACGAGGCTGGCGCTCACATTCACATTAACAGTGCGACCGTCCCTGACGAACTCATAGAGGCTGAAAAGAAACTCAATGCAACCATCGCCAAAAAACAGGCTGCCGTGGCAAGCCAGAATTTCGAGATGGCTGCGACATTGAGAGACTACCAGACAAAGCAGGAACGCGACATTGAGATGATGCGCAAGCAATGGGAACATGGCGATCCGAACCACCGTGTCACCCTAGACGAAACGGAAATCGCCAAGGTAGTAAGCAATATGACAGGCATCCCTGTCCAGCAAATGGCAGAGAGCGAGAATATCCGTCTAAGAAATATGGGCAAGGTACTCAAGGAAAAAGTGATTGCCCAGGACGCTGCCATCGACAAGGTAGTGAAATCCATCCAGCGCAACCGCATGGGACTGAAAGATCCTAACCACCCTATCGGCGTGTTTATGTTCCTAGGTCCTACAGGTGTCGGAAAGACCTACCTCGCCAAGAAACTGGCAGAAGAGATGTTCGGTTCGGCAGATGCACTCTTCAGAATCGATATGAGCGAGTATGCTGAAGGATTCAACACTTCACGACTCATCGGTTCGCCTCCAGGATACGTTGGCTATGATGAAGGTGGACAGTTGACAGAGAAAGTACGCCGCAAGCCATACAGCATCGTTCTGCTGGATGAGATAGAGAAGGCAAACAGCCAGGTGTTCAATCTCCTGCTGCAGGTAATGGATGAAGGAAGACTGACAGATGGAAACGGTCGTCTGATAGACTTCCGCAACACCATCATCATCATGACCTCCAACGCCGGTACCCGACAGCTCAAGGAATTCGGCAGAGGCGTTGGTTTCAATGCAGGCGGAATCGGCAGCAACGGAATGCCTATCGACGAAAAGGATAAGGAATATGCTCGTAGTGTCATTCAGAAGCATCTGTCCAAGCAGTTTGCTCCGGAATTCCTCAACCGTCTCGATGAGATTATCACCTTCGACCAGCTCGATTTGTCTGCTATCACCAGCATCGTAGATCTGGAGCTGAAATCACTCGTAAAGCGAATTGAGAATTTGGGCTATCATTTCCAGATGACCGACAAGGCAAAGGAATTTGTAGCCAGCAAAGGATACGATGTGCAGTTTGGTGCCCGCCCACTGAAGCGAGCTATCCAAAACTACGTGGAAGACGGACTCTGCGAACTCTTGATGGAAGGCAACCTGAAGCCTGGATCCGTCATCAGCATCGGAAAGAATCCGAAGAAAGACGAATTGACTTTCAAAAATATGATAAAAGATTAAATTGGTATAGATACTTTTACTTATGGGAGCTTGTCTGTAAAGGCAGGCCCCATTTTTGTTAATGATAGTTAACCGAAAGAAAACTCTTCACAAATTATTTTCTCAATTAGAAAATTTTGGTTACCTTTGCATTCACTTAAAGAGAAAAGCCATGATGGCTCAGTTGGTAGAGCAACGCATTCGTAATGCGTGGGTCGCGGGTTCGAGTCCCGCTCGTGGCTCTCTTTTCTTCAGCAAGCCGTGCTTGCATCTCCCTCCAAAAGTTTTTTGTCTGCGAGATTAGCACATCGGTAGTGCACGGGCTTCCCAAGCCTGTGAGGCGGGTTCGACTCCCGTATCTCGCTCCATCTTCGATATAAGATACCGATATTTTTTATACCTTTGCATCAGATTTCAGAAAGATAAGAATTTCTTTTCTAACAGGTACGGTTCCTTTTTAATTAGGTTCAAATTCCTTTTCAGAAAGATATAGGTATCGAGAAAGAAATAGATGATATTCTATTATGAAACTAACGAATAAAACAAATAACAAACAATATAAACAGATCATGAAAGAGCTTTGGGCTACTGGCGACACCCAGAAGGTAGCAGAGGGCGTACTCGGCTTCGACTACATCTGGCAATACCAATTGAAAAGACAATATAAATAGGTATTATTAGAAGGTAAAAAGATAACGTAAAGTCCGGTAAGGCAAGCGAAAGCTTGATTCTTACCGGACTATTTCTTTATGAAATGGACTGACACTTGAGAAAAATTAAAGCCAATAGCTTAAGATAAATAAAGCCAATAGATGGCTGCAAGAACAGCTACGAGAATAACTCCCACCACCGTCTTGACCATACAGGTAGCAACCTTCTTCAGGATAAAAAGACCAACAACCAGCGCCACCAAGGCAAAAGCATAATAAAGGAAATCATTATCCATTCCGTCCCTCCTTTCTGAATGGCTTGCGGTTTGCCTCCTTAGGATTTCTGCCTCTTTCTTCGAAAGGTCTATTGTCTTCCTTCATCGCTCTGACGAATTCATTTGGAATAGGAGTTTCGAATTCCATTGGCTGATGGGTTACCGGATGATAGAAGCAGAGAACATAGGCGTGCAGGCAAAGGCGACCGCATGGATCATCACCATTACCATACTTGATGTCTCCACATACAGGATGCCCCATATCGGCTGTATGAACACGAATCTGGTTCTTGCGGCCTGTCTCCAACTTATACTCTACCAGAGAATGCGCTGTAGTTCGCTGCAGGGTATGGAAATGGGTAACAGCATACTTGCCACCATTGTCAGTATCGCTGGCAAAGGTAATGTACGCCTTGTTGTCCTTCAACCAGTTGGCAACCGTACCTTCATCCTCCTCCATCTCTCCTGAAACCAGCGCCACGTATCGGCGGTCGTATACATTATGGTGCCAGTCGTCTTCCAGGGCAAGTTCAGTTTGCTTGTCCTTGGCGTAAATCATCAAGCCCGAAGTATCTCGGTCAAGGCGGTGCACCACGTGAGCCTGACAGTTCTGACGGGTCTTGTGGAAGTAATCATCCAATACGCTCTTTACATTCAGGGTAGAATGACCGGCAGCCATACTGAGAATGCCCACGTTCTTTTCGATGACGATAAGATAACGATCCTCATAGACAATCTTAAGATAACGGCTCTTGAAGACATCCTGGTTCTTCTTGGTCTTGCTCACGCTCACCTTCATACCAGGTTTCAGGGCATAGTCAAACTGGGTGATGGTTTTGCCATCCACCTTGATTCCCCTGCCCTGCAGAGTCTGCTTCACCTTGGTCTTACTAGGACCTTTCACGTTTTCCATCAGCCATTCCAGCAACTGCGCAGGCTTCTCCACCCTGTAGTGGTCGTATTCATTGGGATTTCCGTAGCCATAAGCATTGTTGGTGTGCTTACTAAAATTTCCTTTTCTATTTTGTTGTCTCATGTTTTAAAACCAATTTCGTGTTTTGGATTCATCTTCTGTTCTTAACACTCAAACCGAAGAATCAGCCCCTATAGGCGCCAATTCAGCCTACAAAAGTAAGACTTTTCTGCAAAATAACAAAGAGGAGACCAGTTTTTAACTAAAAATTAGTAACTTTTGCCAATAAAACATTGATATACAAATAATTTTTCGTACCTTTGCACCCAAATAAAGATAAAATCAGATAAAAAGATATTTAGAAATAAGGAATGATTACAGTAACAAATCTTGCAATTCAATTCGGTAAGCGAGTGCTTTACAAAGATGTAAACCTCAAGTTCACACATGGTAATATTTACGGCGTAATCGGTGCCAACGGTGCCGGTAAGTCAACTCTCCTCCGCGCCATCAGCGGCGATTTGGAGCCAAACAAGGGTACAGTGGAGATGGGGCCAGGCGAGCGCCTTTCCGTTTTGGAGCAGGACCACTTCAAGTATGACGAGTTCCGCGTGATGGACACAGTTCTGATGGGTCATCAGCCTTTGTGGGAAAACATGAAGGAGCGCGAGCGCCTCTACTCTAAGCCAGAGATGACTGAAGAGGATGGTAACCTCGCAGCAGAATTGGAGCTTAAGTTTGCCGAGATGAACGGTTGGGAGGCTGAGAGCAATGCAGCCCAGTTGCTTCAGAACCTTGGCGTAAAGGAAGATCGCCACGACAAGCTCGTAGGTGAGCTTTCCAACACAGAGAAGGTGCGCGTGATGTTGGCGAAGGCTCTCTTCGGTAACCCGGACAACCTCCTCCTCGATGAGCCTACCAACGACCTCGACCTCGACACAGTAGAGTGGCTGGAGGAATACCTCAGCAACATCGAGCAGACTGTTCTCGTGGTTTCTCACGACCGTCACTTCCTCGATGCTGTCAGCACTCAGACCGTGGATATTGACTTTGGCAAGGTAACTATGTTTGCCGGTAACTACTCTTTCTGGTACGAGAGTTCTCAGTTGGCTCTCCGTCAGGCTCAGAACCAGAAGATGAAGGCCGAGGAGAAGAAGAAGCAGTTGGAGGAGTTCATCCGCCGATTCTCTGCCAATGTGGCTAAGAGTAAGCAGACCACATCCCGCAAGAAGATGTTGGAGAAGCTGAATGTTGAGGAAATCCGCCCATCTAGCCGTAAGTACCCAGGCATCATCTTCCAGATGGACCGTGAACCAGGCAACCAGATTCTGGAGGTTGAGGGCTTGAAGGCTTGCGATGAGGACGGAACAGTACTCTTCGACAACGTAAACTTCAATATCGAGAAGGGTGAGAAGGTAGTATTCCTCTCTCACAACCCTAAGGCGATGACTGCCCTCTTCGAGATTATCAACGGCAACCGCAAAGCTGACGCAGGTGAATATAAGTGGGGTATTACCATCACAACAGCCTATCTCCCACTCGACAATACTGAGTTCTTCCAGAGCGACATGAACCTCGTAGATTGGTTGAGCCAGTATGGTCCAGGCAACGAGGTGGCCATGAAGGGTTACTTAGGTAGAATGCTCTTCAGCGGTGAGGAAGTACTGAAGAAGGTGAACGTGCTCTCAGGAGGTGAGAAGATGAGATGTATGATTGCCCGCATGCAGTTGCAGAACGCCAACTGTCTGATTCTCGATACTCCAACCAACCACTTGGACTTGGAGAGTATCCAGGCATTCAACAACAACCTGGTAGCATTCAAGGGTAATGTACTCTTCGCCAGCCACGACCACGAGTTCATCAACACCGTGGCAAACCGTATCATTGAGCTCACTCCTTCTGGAACCATCGACAAGCTGATGTCTTATGATGAGTACATCTACGATGAGGCCATCAAGGAACAAAAGGCTAAAATGTACGGAATACAATAATAGAAAAACATATTAATACATTTAAAGTTTATACAAGTGCCAATTCGATGAGAATCGAGTTGGCACACTTTTTGTCAAAACAACCAATAAAAGAATAATCATGTTTAAAAAATTTAAGGCTATGTCAAAAGAAAAGAAAATTAATATAGAGGACGGTAACGCAAAGGAGCAGGTTCTCAATGAGAATGCAGAACAGAACGCTACCCAGAATAACGATAACGTAGAGAATAAGGCTGATGAGCAGAATGCGGAAAAGACTGACACAAAGTCGGCAGATGCTGACAATCAGACAGAGAATACTGACAATGCGGCAGACAAGGCAGAAGTTGACCCTCTGAAGAAGGCTCAGCAGGAAATAGAAGAGCTCAAGAAGGCTTTGCTTTACAAGACTGCAGAGTTTGAGAACTACCGCAAGCGCACCATGAAGGAGAAGACAGAACTGATTCTCAATGGTGGCGAGAAGACCATCTCTGCCATCCTTCCTGTCCTCGACGACTTTGAGCGCGCACTCGCCGACAAGAGCGAAGATCCTAAGGCTATCAAGGAAGGTGTACAGATGATTTTCAACAAGTTCATCAAGACACTTGAAGGTCTCGGCGTGAAGAAGATTGAGACTGCTGACAAGGATTTCGATGTAGATTTCCACGAGGCAATCGCTATGGTACCAGGAATGGGCGATGACAAGAAGGGTAAGGTAATCGACTGCGTACAGACTGGTTACACCCTCAATGACAAGGTGATTCGTCACGCTAAAGTAGCAGTAGGTCAATAAAAATATAGAGAAAAATGGCAAAGAGAGACTATTACGAGGTGCTGGGCGTAGATAAGCAGGCATCAGAAGACGAAATTAAGAAGGCTTACCGCAAGATAGCCATCAAATATCATCCAGACCGCAACCCTGGCAACAAGGAGGCTGAGGAAAAATTCAAGGAAGCTGCCGAAGCATACGAGGTTCTTCACGACCCTCAGAAGCGCCAGCAGTACGATCAGTTTGGATTCAACGGTCCTCAGGGAGGATTTGACGGTTTCGGCGGTGGCGCAGGCATGGACATGAACGACATCTTCTCGATGTTTGGCGACATCTTCGGCGGTCACGGTGGATTCGGTGGCGGTTTCGGCGGATTTGGCGGAAGTGCCCAGCCACAGCAGTACCAGGGTAGAGACTTGCGCGTACAGGCTAAGCTTACTTTGGAAGAGGCTTACGCAGGTTGCACCAAGAAGTTCAAGATTCGCAAGGACGTACCATGTTCTTCTTGCCATGGTACAGGATGTGAGAGTGGTTCTCAGCCAGAGACCTGCCCTACCTGTCACGGAACAGGTTACACTGTTCGCACCGTCCGTTCTATGTTCGGTACCATGCAGACCCAGGCTGCCTGCCCTACTTGCGGCGGCGAAGGTCACATTATCAAGAACAAGTGTAAAGCTTGCGGCGGCGACGGAATCGTAACTGGCGAGGAGGTTGTAGAGATCAACATCCCAGCTGGTGTTGATGACGGAATGGTTGTAACAGTTCCAGGAAAGGGAGGCGCTGGTAAACACAATGGCGTAAACGGCGATCTTCAGGTGATTGTACGTGTAGAAAAGAACGAGAACTTTGAGCGTAAGGACAAGGATCTCTACTACAATCTCGTACTCGACTTCTCTACAGCCGTTCTCGGTGGTGAGGTAGAAATCCCAACATTGGAGGGAAAGACCACCATCAAGATTGAACCGGGCACCCAGCCGGGCAAACAGGTTCGCCTTCGTGGCAAGGGAATGCCAGCCATCCAGGGATACGGTTACGGAAAAGGAGACATCATCGTGAACATCACTGTCTATATTCCTAAGACGCTGAACAAGGAGGAGAAGGAACTGGTGAAGAAGTTCAAGGAGTGCGAGAACTTCCAGGCCGACAAGGCTACCAAGAAGTCTCTCTTCGACAGCATCAAGAATCTCTTCAATAAATAACTCTCTCCCATCATGAGGAGAAAGTGATTTCTAGAGAACAATATTTTTCTAGACAAACAAAAGATTACTGGCAATCTCAATCATTGGCTGACGCCGGTGTTGGGATTGCCTTTTTTTGTTTATACACATTATTATATATATAGGAAATGAATTATCAAGAAACAATAGAATATCTCTTCAACAGTACTCCTGTCTTTGAGAAAATCGGAGCGAAGGCTTACAAGCCAGGTTTGCAGACCACATTCGCCCTGGATGATCACTTCGGTCATCCTCATCAGAAGTACAAGACCATCCACATTGCCGGAACCAACGGTAAAGGATCCAGCTCCCATACCCTTGCTGCCATTCTTCAGAGCCAGGGTTACAAGGTAGGACTCTACACCTCTCCCCATCTGATAGATTTCAGAGAACGTATCCGAGTGAACGGCGAATGCGTTCCGGAGCAGTATGTCATTGACTTTGTTGAAGAGAACCGTGCCTTCTTCGAACCACTTCATCCATCCTTCTTCGAACTCACCACTGCCATGGCACTGAAATACTTTGCAGAGCAGAAGGTGGATTATGCGGTCATCGAGGTGGGACTGGGCGGAAGACTCGACTGCACCAACATCATCACCCCAATCCTTTCCATCATCACCAACATCAGCTTCGACCACACCCAGTTCCTGGGCAACACTCTTGCCGAGATTGCCGGTGAAAAGGCAGGAATCATCAAGCCGGGCGTTCCTGTAGTCATTGGAGAATACCTCCCGGAGACCCGAACCGTATTCGAGAAGAAGGCGAAGTCTGAGAATGCTCCTATCCTCTTCGCCCAGGACTTCGACGCAGATCATCTGGAAAGCAGCGAAACCTGCGATGTAGATATGGAGCTCAAGGGTTCCTATCAGGAGCGCAACAAGAAGACAATCCTGACTGCACTTCATATACTGCGCCAGAAACTCGCCATCAGTGATGAAGCTATCCGTGAAGGATTCGCCCACGTATGCGAACTGACTGGTCTGCGCGGAAGATGGGAAAAGCTCAATGACACTCCCCTCACCATCTGCGATACGGGCCATAATCTCGCCGGCTGGAGCTACCTTGCACCGCAGATCAACGCCGTAAAGGCAGAGACCAAGCACATCGTTTTCGGTATGGTGGATGACAAAGATGTGGTGCACGTATTACAACTATTGAAGGAAAAGCTGGAAAATCGGGTAAAGTACTACTGGACGCAGCCTTCTACCAAAAGAGCCATCCCTGTAGAGAAATTGAGCGAACTTGCATTAAAGTTAGGCTTACACGGAGAGACATATCATTCTGTAAAAGAAGCATATAGCGCTGCTCTAAAAAATGCAGAAAAAGGCGATTTTGTCTTCGTTGGCGGTTCAAGTTATGTAGTGGCAGATTTGCTCTCCTAGAAATTTTTAGTTTTTTTAAATCAAATAATTGCTAAATAATTTGTCACATTCATTTTTTTTTAGTTACTTTGCAGTAGATTACTTTAGAACTCTAAAGTAGAGTAACTAAAAAAATGACATATTATGAATACAGAACCAGTTAACAAGTGTGGTTTGAAAAGAGAAGATTTTCAGACCACAGTACAGGGAAAGAAGACTGATCTCTTCGTGTTGAGAAACAATCAGGGCAACGAGGTTGCTGTGACGAACTATGGTGGTGCTGTTGTAGCCATCATGATGCCAGACAAGGACGGCAACTATGCCAACCTCGTTCAGGGTCACGACAACATCCAGGACGTCATCAACTCACCTGAGCCTTTCTTGAGTGTCCTCATCGGTCGATACGGTAACCGTATTAAAGAGGGTAAGTTCACTCTTCATGGCAAGGAGTACCAGTTAGCATGCAACGATGGCAAGAACCACTTGCATGGAGGTCCTACAGGATTCCACGCACATGTTTGGGATGCTACCCGCATGAGCGACAACGCAGTCGTCCTGAAGTACACCAGCCCATACGGCGAGGAAGGTTTCTCAGGAGAACTGACCGTCTGGGTGGCTTATACCTTGACCGACGACAACGAGTTCGTCATCAAGTATCAGGCAACCACCAACAAGATGACCATCTGCAACCTCACTCACCATGCATTCTTCTCAATCCAGGGTATTGCTAACCCTACCCCAACAGTTGACAACATCATCTGTCAGGTTAACGCAGACTACTATCTCCCTATAGATGAGACATCTATCCCTACAGGTGAGATCTTGAAGGTAGAGGGTACTCCATTCGATTTCCGCACTCCAAAGCCAATCGGACAGGACATCAATGCAGATGATGAACAGATTAAGAATGGTTCTGGTTACGACCATAACTATGTATTGAACAAGAAGGAAGAGGGCGAGTTGAGCTTTGCTGCTCGCATCAAGGATCCTGTAAGCTGCCGCACCATGGAGGTTTACACCACAGAGCCAGGTCTGCAGATGTACACAGGTAACTTCCTGGCAGGCATCAAGGGTCAGCATGGTGCAACCTTCCCACGCCGCAGCGCAGTATGCTTCGAGGCACAGAAGTTCCCAGACACACCTAACCACCCTTACTTCCCAAGCTGCAAATTGTGTCCAGGTGAGACCTACACCCAGAAGACCATCTACAAGTTTGGTGTAGAGAAATAGGATAAATCACTAATAATCAGATAGGAGTTGCTGCCTCTGAAAGAGAACTTCGAGGCAGCCACTCCTTTTTGCGGTAAAATTCTGACTAGAATAAACATTAAATAATAACAATATCAACTATCAAGTTTAAACAATGGAACAAAACAATGGAAACAACAACGGTCGTGTCATTGCAATCATCACGATGTGTTTTATCTTTGCAATGATCTCGTTCGTAACTAACATGGGAGCACCTTTTGGCAACATCTGGGGCTTCAAGTACTCTTGGGCAGCCATGATGGGTAACTTCATGAACTTCGCCGCTTACCTCTTTATGGGTATTCCTGCAGGTAAGATGATCGAAAACAAGGGTTACAAGAAAACAGCTCTCATCGCACTTGCAGTCGGTACAATCGGTTTGATGATCCAGTACTTATCAAGCATCTTCGGTGACGACATCCCAGTATTCACACTCAGCTCTGGCGCAGTTTGCCTCAACCTCATCATTTATCTGTTGGGTGCATTCATCTGCGGTTTCTGCGTATGTATGCTTAACACGGTGGTTAACCCAATGTTGAACTTGCTCGGTGGCGGTGGTAACCGTGGTAACCAGCTCATTCAGATTGGTGGTACATTGAACTCATTGAGTGGTACTCTTACCCCATTGCTGGCAGGTGTGCTCGTAGGTACAGTTACAGCCAACACCAGTATGAGCGACGTTGCTCCTCTCCTCTTCATCGGTATGGCAGTATTCATCGCAGCCTTCTTCATCATCTGGTTCGTAGCTATTCCTGAGCCAAACATCAAGAAGGAAAACGTGCAGTACGACCACAGTCCTTGGTCTTTCCGTCACTGCGTACTCGGTGTCATCGGTATCTTCTTCTATGTAGGTGTTGAGATTGGTATTCCAGCTCAGCTTATCTTCTACATCAGTAGCATGGACTTCACAGGTGCAGCTTCTGTAGGTGGTGCTTTCGCAGCGGTTTACTGGTTGCTTATGATGTGCGGCCGATTCCTCAGCTCATTCATCAGCGGTGCCGTTTCTACCAAGACACAGATGACAGTAGTATCAACAGTAGCTATCCTCCTGTTGCTCACAGCCATCTTCTTGCCAGAGGCAAACACATTGAACTTCTCTTTGGCAGGTGATTCAGAGATTGCAAGCCTTCTCAAGCTCGACGACCACGGTACTGGCGTTGTAGCATTTACAATCCCTACCAAGTGTGTACTCATCGCCATCTGCGGTTTGTGTACTTCTATCATGTGGGGTGGAATCTTCAACCTTGCTGTTGAGGGTCTTGGCAAATACACAGCTCAGGCATCAGGTATCTTCATGATGATGGTAGTTGGTGGTGGTGTAATGCCTCTCATCCAGGATGCAGTTGCTAAGGCTGCTGGCCCTATCGCATCTTACTGGGTTATCATCGCCATGATCGCATACATTCTTTTCTATGCGCTCGCAGGTTGCAAGAATGTCAACAAGGACATCCCTGTAGAGTAATTTCCGGAAAAATCTATTCCCGGGTGAAGCAAAACTTGATTTATCCGGGAATAACTAATTTATAATCAAATCTTTAATAATAACTTTTTAAACAACAACTATTATGGACATCGAAAAAGTAAGAAGCCGTTTCATCAAGCACTTTGATGGCAAAACAGGTAACATCTATATGTCACCAGGTCGTATTAACCTGATTGGCGAGCACACAGATTATAATGGTGGATTCGTATTCCCAGGTGCTGTAGATAAGGGTATTATGGCTGAGATCCGTCCTAACGGAACAGAGACAGTGATGCTCTACTCTATCGACTTGAAGGACCGTGTAGAGTTCAAGGTAAACGACCCTGAGGGTCCTCGCGCATCTTGGGCACGCTACATCTACGGTATCTGTCAGGAGATGAAGGCTCTGGGTGTTGATGTAAAGGGCTTCAATGCTGCATTCTATGGCGACGTGCCTCTCGGTGCAGGTATGTCTTCTTCTGCTGCTCTTGAGAGCTGCTTCGCTTTCGCTTTGAACGATCTCTTCGGTGACAACAAGGTTTCTAAGTGGGATCTCGTTCTCGCTGGTCAGGCTACTGAGCACAAGTACGTAGGTGTAAACTGCGGTATTATGGACCAGTTTGCTTCTGTATTCGGCAAGGAGGGCAAGTTGATGCGTCTCGACTGCAACAGCCGTGAGTTTGAGTACTTCCCATTCGAGCCTAAGGGTTACAAGCTCTGCCTGGTTAACTCTAAGGTTAAGCACGAGTTGGCTGGTTCTCCATACAACGACCGCCGCAACTCTTGCGAGAACGTGGTTAAGCACATCGCTGCCAAGCACCCAGAGGCTAAGTTCGAGACTCTCCGCGATTGCACATGGGAGCAGTTGGAAGAGGTTCGCGCTGAGGTAGGCGAAGAGGATTACAGCCGCGCTCACTTCGTATTGGGCGAGAAGGACCGCGTATTGGCAGTCTGCGATGCTCTTGAGAAGGGTGACTACGAGACTGTAGGTCAGAAGATGTATGAGACTCACCACGGTTTGAGCAAGGAATACGAGGTAAGCTGCGAGGAGCTCGACTTCTTGAACGATGTTGCCAAGGAGAATGGTGTTACTGGTAGCCGTATCATGGGTGGTGGCTTCGGTGGCTGCACCATCAACTTGGTTAAGGACGACATCTACGACAAGTTCGTTGAGGATGTTACAGCTAAGTTCACTGCTAAGTATGGTCACGCACCTGAGGTTTATCCAGTAGTTATCTCTGAGGGTTCTCACAAGGTTTGCTAATAGATACACATTATTAATTATAATATAAAGGAACTGCAGTTGGTGTTTGCCAGCTGCAGTTTTTTTCGTTATAAGATATTGTCACGACTTGAAAGCTTTTGCCCTTTCAGGGCGACAGGCTTGCATCCACAGTAACCCAGGGCGTTGCCCTGGGCTAGGAGCTTCTGCCCTTTCAGGGCGTGCTGGTTCAGGAGTTTTGGGGCGAAAATCAAACATGGATTGCAAAAAACGATAATGACCGGAAATGACAATGACCGAAATCAACCATTGATTGAAAAATGAAAATGACCGAAAATGACCATGACCGGAAATGACCGAAAAAGCTTAATGACACTTAATGACACAGACCTTAATGACACGACCCAATCATAAAAAGAACCCATCATAAAACTAATCTTTGATAAAATTCCACATCTTTACACTACTCCATCATAAAACACAAAAAAAGACAAAAAACACGGGAAAAACAGCAGAAAAGAGGGGGTTTTGATGCAAATAGTGTTAAAAACACACTATAGAAGAAAAAAAGTTAGGGAAAAGTATTGTGGTTTCAAAATAAAATTGTAATTTTACACCCAAAATTAGTAAACAACATTAAAAGCAACCTAGAAATGAACAACGTAAAGAACCTTTTTATGGGAGTTGGTTTCGCAGCAGTCGCTACCCTCTCAGCATGTTCTTCAAGCAGCAATGCTAGTTTAACACAGTCAGGCTTGAATCCAGCAGACTTCGATTCTACTGTTTTGGGCAAAAAGACTGAGTTAGTTACCCTCAAGAATGCCAACGGCATGGAGGTTTGCCTCACCAACTATGGTGGTCGTGTAGTTTCCATCTCTGTCCCTGACAAGGATGGCAAGCCTACAGATGTAGTGCTCGGCTACGACAACATCCACCAGTATGCAGACACCCTCAACTCTCCTTCTGATTACGGATCATCAGTAGGCCGTTACGCCAACCGTATCAAGGACTCCAAGTTGACTCTTGCAGGCAAAACATATAATCTGAAGCCAAACGACAATGGCAACTGTCTTCACGGCGGTGGTACTACCGGTTGGTTGAACCAGGTTTACGACATTACAGAGAAGAATGATTCTTCTGTAACCTTCACTATCCAGGCAAAGGATGGCGAGAATGGCTTCCCTGGCAATGTTACTGCAACAGCAAAATATACGGTAAAGAGCAACAATACACTCGACATCGAGTTTGGTGCTACAACCGATAAGGAGACCGTGGTTAACATGACCAACCACAGTTACTTCAACTTGAATGGCGATCCATCCAAGGAAGGTTTCGACCAGGTAATGTACATCAATGCTGATAAGTTCACACCTGCAGATTCACTCTATATTCCAACAGGTGAAATCAAGGACGTAGAAGGAACTCCAATGGACTTCCGCACTCCTACAGAGATTGGCAAGAAGGTAGATTACAGCTTCGACCAGATCAAGAACGCTACAGGTTACGACCACAACTGGTGTCTGAACACCTATAAGGATGGCAAGGGCGACGACAAGACCGTCTGCGCAAGCCTCTACTCTCCAAAGAGCGGAATCCTCCTTGAAGTCTTCACCAATGAGCCAGGAATCCAGGTTTATACTGGTAACTTCCAGGGCACAGGCATTGCCTGCAAGCATGGAATCAAGTATCCTAAGCACGTGAGCGTCTGCTTCGAGAGCCAGAAGTATCCTGATTCACCAACCAAGATTGCCCAGGGCGTAAAGGGATGGACAGATGCAACCTTGAAGCCAGGAGAGAAGTACTACTCTCACCTCGCTTACAAGTTCAGCGTTAAGAAGTAAGGAATGGCAAAGCGGCGGATTGCAAATCCACCGAGACCCAAGGCAAAACGGCGGATTGCAAATCCGCCGAACTCCATAGGATTAAGCATCCAATAAAAGAAAGAATAAACAATAATAAATAAACAAACGATCTTATAGTAATTATGAATTGGAATTCAACAGAATTCGTATGGCTTGATTGGACAGTACTCGCCATTGGTGTAATCGGCGTAATCTGGGCTGTCTGGCATGCGATTGTGAAAGACAGAAAGGCTCAGAAGGGCGAAGACTCTTCTGCTTACCTCTTCGGTAAGGGCGAGCCATGGTATGTTATCGGTATGGCTATCTTCGCAGCCAACATCGGTTCAGAGCACCTCGTGGGTCTTGCTGGTACTGGCGCCAAGAGCGGTGTAGGTATGGCTCACTGGGAGATGCAGGGTTGGATGATCCTCATCCTCGGTTGGTTGTTCGTACCTTTCTATCAGTTGCTCATCAACAAGATGGGTAAGATCATCACCATGCCAGACTTCCTGAAGTTCCGCTATACTCAGCGTACAGGTTCATGGCTCTCTATCATCACACTCGTTGCTTACATTCTCACCAAGGTGAGCGTTACTGCACTTACAGGTGGTATTTTCTTCGAGTATCTCTGGGGCTTGAACTTCTGGGCAGGTGCTATCGGTTTGATCATCCTCACCACCATCTTCACCGTATTCGGTGGTATGAAGGGTGTGATGACATTGTCAACCATCCAGACTCCTATTCTCGTCATCGGTTCATTCCTCGTGCTCTTCCTCGGTCTCTCTACCCTCGGCGGTGGAAGCATCTCTGCAGGTTGGGCAGATATGATGGACTACTGCGGCAAGTTGAACAACGGCTATGGTACAACTCACATGTTCCACTGGGAGGCAGGTGACTCTATGTATCAGGAGTATCCTGGTTTCGTAGTATTCATTGGTGCAACCATCATCGGTTTCTGGTACTGGTGTACAGACCAGCACATCGTTCAGCGTGTACTCGGCCAGGTTCCTGGCGAGAGCAACGTAGAGGTTATGAAGCGTGCCCGCCGCGGTACTATCGCAGCCGGTTTCTTCAAGGTACTCCCTTGCTTCATGTTCCTGATTCCAGGTATGATTGCAGCCGCTTTGGCTCAGAAGGGTGCTATCCAGATGAACGAGACTGATGCAGCCTTCGCCATCATGGTAAAGACCGTTCTTCCTGCAGGTATCAAGGGTATCGTAACCATCGGTTTCATCTGCGCACTCGTTGCTTCATTGGCAGCATTCTTCA